>OEIU01000009.1_pt1 | contig 205645 bp, 175 predicted proteins | sample 1539221 | NCBI WGS metagenome assembly OEIU01 (sample SAMN03792071, study PRJEB22550) | activated sludge metagenome | feature: wastewater treatment plant; material: activated sludge; isolation source: Wastewater treatment plant of a petroleum refinery complex | place: Argentina: Zarate... | reverse complement strand
CTTGTTTCGTACATCGGTCGGGCCAGCCCGACCGCACTGCGCTGCGGCAAGCCGCAAGAAGGCGGAAAATGGAACCGATATGATATCGATGCGGCCACGAAAGAACGGGTCCGAAGCGTATCTAAAATCTCAGATCTGAAATTTGAAATTCGAGACATGGATCCCAAGCCTGAAGCCTGAGACCCGGCACTGCAAACTGAAATCTGAATTTAGCTTGTCAATGAACGAACGGCCGTCTCGACCGTGTTGCTATCATAACCAAACTGCTGCGCCCGTTTGAAGCACAAACCGCACAGAATGTATCAAACCGCACAAAATGCACGATTTGCACGAAATGCACGAAATGCACGAAAAATGAAAAGGTTCTTCGCGGGGGCTATTCGTTGACCATCACTTCGACGGGGTCGATGCCTGAGGCTCGAAGGGCAGGGTAAAGGGCGCCGATCAGGCTGCCGAAGATCGCGATCGCGATCGCCCAAACTACCCATTGAGCGCTAAATTCGAACTGCAGTTCAAAGAAATGACTGATCGTTCGTGATGCGATGAATGCGGTGAGAAAGCCGATGATGATGCCCGCGAGGCCGATGATCAACGCTTCGCCTTCGATGGTGGAAACGATGAATCCGCGTGACGCACCGAGCGATTTGAGGATGCCGATCTCTTTACGCCGCTCGGTGATCGTCGTGTACATCGAAAGCAGTACGAAGACGATCGAGACGAAAGCGCCCAGTCCCACGAGCACACGCAGGAAGGTGTTGAGGCCCGGAACACGGTCTTTTGCGTCGATGATAAGGTCGCTCGTGAGGTTGACCTTGTTGCCCGGCAGCTGTTCGTTGATGCGTGCCGCGACCGTCGGTACATCAACGCCGTCCTTGACCTTGATCAAAATGTAGGTGCACTTGTTCGTCTCCTCGAGCACGGTCTGCATCGCGGCAAGAGTCATTTTTATGCGTGAACCCGATGGCGGTTCGAACACACCGACGATCTTGAATTGCTTGTTGCCAAAGAGAGTGAGCTGGTCACCGACCTTTACGTTCTCGTTCTTTACCTGACGCTCATCTAGTATGACCTCGTCGTTTGCCTGCGGAGGACGTCCTTCGGTGATCGTCATCCCGTTCATCTTTGCGAATGGTTCCCAATCAACACCGTCAAGCTGAAGCAAGCCCCAGCGAGCCTTCGGGTCGGCCGAGATATAACGTCCGACAGGCACGGCCGACTCAACTCCCTCGATCGCCTCGAGACGCGGAACGTAAGCGGTGCTCACGTTCATATTCGAACTGCCGAATTCCATGCCGCCGGGACGTGCAAAGACGATCTCGGCCTTCCAATTCGCCGAGCGTTTTGCCATATCCTCGGTCATTCCTTTTGCAAGGCCCGTAAAGAGCACGATCAGGATGACGCCAAGCGCGACGCCGATCACGCTGATCAGCGTGCGGAAAAAGCGGACGCGAAGATTTGCAAGTACAAGCTCAAACATCTAGAAGTTCGGTAAATGAGAAGGTCGATGCGGCCTCTCGGTCAGTAAAGAGCGCAAGGTTCCTTTGAAAATAATCGTAAAGTTTGTCGTAGGTTGCAAACAGGTTATCGGTAGAAGCCTCACGCGTGTTGTTCCGTGCGGTCTCGAGGGCCGCGGCGATCTTCTTTTCTCGTGCGGGTTCGTTAGACGCAGCATCACGTACCGCTTCGGCGAACGCCTCGGCATTCGGCTCGGTCAGCCAGATGTTCTCCTGTGTGGCGTACGACAAGATGCCGCCCGCGTTCGGTGCGACGGTAGCAACGCCGGATGCCATCGCTTCGAGAGGCGCGATCCCGAAAGGTTCGCGCGGATTCGGATGCACGAAAACATCCGAGTTCGCGTAATAGTTTGCGAGCGTCTCTTTGTCGAGATGCCCGAGCTGGACGACCTTCTTATCGCCAAGTTTTTGCCCCTCGATCTCAAGAGTTTCGGCCAGCGGCCCCGCACCCGCGACCAACAGGCGAAAGTCTTTTTGCGTATCCGCCGAAAGGATCTTCATCATCTCGATCAGCAGCGGAACGTTCTTCTCGGGCGAGATCCGTCCGGCATAGAGCAGAAGTACGGAGTCCTCGGGCACGCCGGAGCGTTCGATGATCTCGCTGCGGATCGCATCTGATCGTCGGTCAGGCCGAAACTGTTTGACATCAACGCCGCGTGGGCAAACATGGATCCGGTCTTCGATCGGCACACGCGCTGCCTTTAGCCAACGCCATGTCTTGTTGATGAACCACTTGGAGCGTCGCGGATTATTCTTGGCCGCGACCGACGCGTAGAATTCGTCCGCCGTATATGCCGAATTCGCGATATGAAAATCGAACGAAGGGAAGTTGTAGTTTCCCATCAAACGACGCGATACCCATTTGCCGAGCTTTCCGCCGGAGAGGAATGACGAAATGTTGTCGTCCATCCTTTCGCAGGAAAAGTGCACGAGCATCGGACGTCCCAGCTGTTTGAACTTGTTGGTGCGGATCATTGCGCCGAGCATACTCAGCGTGTACTTGTCCGTTACCTCGACCATCTGAGGTTTTTCGTCAAGCATGATCTTTCTGATCAGCGAGTCCCCCGGAAGATACTGCCAAGGCATTATGATGCGGTATCGCTTGTCGAAAACAGGTGAGTATTTTGCGGGCACGTAATGGATCTTCGCGAAATCATTCACGATCTCGGTCTCTTCGGTTTCGCCCGGAACGATCAGCGCCATTTCGCGTTGATGCCGTTCCGCGGCAGCCATCAACGCGTTGTAGGAAGTGCTGATGCCGCCCGAATTCTTGTGGTAATAGTTCGTAATATGAACTGTTTTTGTGAGTTTTTCGGTCAAGGTCTTTTTCCGCGACGGTGTCGGGCCTCGTAAACGATCGACGACGCGATGATCGCAAGAAGGATCAGGACAAGGCCGTCAACGCCCCAGTATTTCAGGGCCCAGATCTCTTTGCCGCCTCCATAGGTCCAGAAGACGCGGTTCGCGACCGCCCATCCGACGATCTGCGAAAAGATCGTGAAGCCGATCAAGACCGCAGCGGCCGTCACCGTCGCACCGCGGCGCAGCATCGCGGCGATCTCGTTCGGAAGAAATGCGCAGAATTCGAAAACGAGCCTCGGTATCCGCATAACGTCGCTCAGAAGCGACTTACTCTCTTCTTCGCCGACGATGAGAACGTTTCGCCGCATTATGAAGAGCGCAAAAAGTGCCGAAAAGATCGAGACGCAGATCGAGCGGACGATCGCCTGGTCAGTATGATCGGCAGTCGAGGTCGCGTAGGCAAATAGCGTCTGAAAGCCGAATTCGAGCAGATGGCTGATGATCGGAACGACGAGCATCACGGAAAGAAGTGCTTTCCACGCGGGCTCGACCTTTCGAAAAGCCTGGATGAGAGCACCGCTCAAGCCGGCAAACACGAAGCGAAATGCGAATTGAACCGCGGCAGCGGCGATCGCGATCTTGATGCTCTCACGCCCTACAAGATACGTGATCAAAAAGATCGGAGCGCGCATCAAACCGCTCAAGATCGCACCCTTGTAATTCCAGTATCTTACGAAGAGGACCGGATGTTTGAAGACGAGGCCCCATGCCGCTCCGATGGTCAAGCGTTCCGTGCTTAGGGTCGTCAGGTCGGGCGTCTCGGTTGTCATTGACTAGTTGCTGCCCGCCTTGATCGTCCGTTTTGACGTGTTTGAGGCCATCGCCTCTTCTCGTTGGTGGCGGGCGATCTCGACCGCTTCAAGGTAGGAGTCATAAACTCCCTCGAAAATAGCATCCCAGGAACGCGACACCGCATTGTCCCTCGCATGGGCCTTCATCGACGCGAGCAAAGTCGGATCGCTTGCAAGCTCGATCGTGTGCTCGATGAATTCGTCGGCAGTCTTAGCGATCAGGCCGTTGACGCCCGGGTTGATAATATACTTCGGCCCGCCCTTGTCCGTAACGATCGCGGGAACGCCGGAAGCATTCGCTTCCTGAGCGACATTGCCGAACGCATCTGTCTCGGACGGGAAGAGAAAGATGTCCATATTGGCATAGGCGGCGGCAAGTTCTTCGCCCGAAAGAAAGCCGGTGAACTCCGCGGTTTTCATGTTCTCCTCGAGGTGCTCGCGGACATTTCCTTCGCCGACGATAAGGAACTCAAAGTTTGTAAGGCCACGATCGAGCATCGCTCGTTCGACGTCGATCAGGAGCTTGACGTTCTTTTCCGCTCGGAGCCTGCCGACGAATCCAATACGCAAAATTCCGTCATCGACGGTCCGCTTTGCCGGCGAGAAGAACTCAGAATCGACCCCGCGAGCCATCAAACGCGACGCGCGCTTGGTTCGGCGGCCAAGTTCGGAAACAAGTTCCTCGTTGGGAGCGAGGACGACCTTCGGCATCTGGTAGTAAAGAATGCAGCCCTGCATTATCCGAAATTCCGCCATGCGAGCGAAGGGATCGAGCACCTTTGCCGGAAGGAAGCGGAACATTCGTCGAAGCCGGCTCGATGCGAATTCGTGCACGTTCGTGTGCCAGGAACCGAGCATCGGGATGTCCATTTTCCAGGCGAGGTACGCCGCCGCATTGCTTACATCGTTAATGCCCGTGATGTGTATGATGTCGGGCTTGAAGTCAATAAGAGCCTTGCGGATCTTTGGAATATGCCGTGTAAACAGCGGATCGTATGCGAGGCCTTCATCCAGAGCGATCGCAAGCGGACTCCGCTTGAGAGAGAAATGCGTAACGCTCCCGACAGTTTCGATCTTTGTCTCCGGGCCGGCGTGCACGCATAGATACGGCCGGTCCTTTTCGCGTGCAAAATTGACAAGCCGCTGGCACGTCATCGCGGCCCCGTTGACCTCCAGATAAGAATCGGGAAAAAATGCTACACGTAAATTATCTTTCACTTTCAAGCGAATCGCTGCTCCCTCAATCACAAATGGCGGGCTCGATCGGCCCGCCTCTCAAAGGGACTATTTAATGGACGGTCGGAATATCCGTCCGATCAAGCTGTGTCGGAGGTCAGTATCTGAGAGAGATCGCTGCTGTCCTCCGGATGTTGAAACTTCGTCTTTTCAATGCTCTTTGGAACCCGATCGGCCTTCGTCCTAAACAATCGAAAGACCGGCCGAACGGTCGGGCTTCCCATTACAGCGAGCGTCCAGATCGCGGCACGCAGCCATCGCGGACCGCCGCGCTTCCATCCGTGCGACGAAAGAGAAACGAGGCCTTTGCCGTTATCAACGTCAAAGAAGACTCGATCGAACCAATGCTGGCGGCCTTGGCGAAACGCCGGATAATGGCTCAAGATCTCAGAGAACGACTGAAGCTGACGCGAAGGCAGCGGCTGTTCATAGGCGGGCATAAGCGCGATCTCGGCCCGTTTATCAAGCCGGATCTCGCCAACGAATTCTTCGAACGACGATGCATCTGTCAAATTAATGACCGTATTCGGCCTGCAGCCGTGGCGATCACCGCCCGTTGCCACCGGGATGCCGACCGCTTCGGCAAGCTCGATGACAGCTTTGTTCTCTGACCAACTTCGGAAGCCGTTGACCTCAAGAGCGTGGATCCAGCGGCCGAAAGTCCGCAAAAAGCCTTTAAGCAGCCGCTCGTGGCCTTCTTTACCTGCCATCTCAATATCCCAAAGCGGATGATTGAGGATGACCAAAATCTCCGGAACCTCTTCGAGCATCGCAAAAAGCTCATTCAGCCTTTCGTTCGTATGCTGTGCCTTGTCGAAACTGAACCCGATAAGCTCCTTTGAGATCTCATCTGCCCTGTCTCGCGGAAGATTATGAACTCCGACGTGAAAATATCCTTCTTCAAACGGAACGGTCCATTCGAGCGAGATCGGAACCGTCTTCGTGGATTCCGCCTCTTCGATCGTGAAATTTCCGTCAATGCAATCGTGGTCTGTTACCGAAACCAGCGCGTTCAACCCGGCGTTTTCGATCTGGCCTTTTTCGAAGTCGTAAACCGCCTGCGGAGAAAGCGGAGGCGACCAATAACCCGTCTCAAAATTGGGATATTTGCCCTCGCGAGCAAAATATTTCACCTTCTCCTTCTGCCAGAAATGGTTGATCACGGGCAGCTTGGCGGCATAATGCGGCACAAAGCCGAGCATCTCCTTGGAATATTCCGTGTGACAATGCAATGAGACGCCGGTCTTGGCCTGCCGAGAGAGGTCGGGTGTGCCTTTTAAGATGTTCAGCTTTGTCCTTTGTAGATTCATCGGTCTTCCCAAATGCCCGCAAAAGCAGGCATGTAAACATTAAAGGCTACCAAATGGCCAATACATTGTAAATGTTACAAATTACGACCGTTTTGATTGGATTCTGACGGTCTTTATCACTTTAATAGAGCAGTGTCGTATGTCGAGGTTATGAATGTCGTCCGGCCCAAAGAGAACATATTGGGCAGGCGTCCGAAGGTCGGTAAATTACTGCTTGCAGCGGTCGTTCTTTGCGCGCTCTTTGGTGCGTTGTTCACTTGGCTTTTCGGATCGGTCGATGTCTTTGCACCAAAGCCGGAGGTCGTGGAAACTGCTGCCGGCCGCATCATCAAGCTGCCTTCCGGCGGAAATCTTCAAAGAGCGATAGATACTGCCGTGTCCGGCGACGTGATCGAGCTCGAAGCCGGGGGAGTCTATTCAGGCCGCATCGATCTGACCGAGAAGCCGCTTACGGATTTCGTCACGATCCGTTCATCTCGCGCCGCCGAACTTCCGGAAGGCCAACGAATTTCGCCGGCTCAAAGACCGCTTCTTGCGACGATCAGGTCCGGTATGCTCGGCAGAGCTGCGGTCTATGCGTCGAACGGTGCTCACCACTATCGCTTCGTCGGGATCGAATTCGAACCTTCGAGTTCGATGTACAACTACGGCCTTGTGGCATTGGGTGGTGAGGAAACGCGCCCGGATCGTGTCCCGCACGATCTGGAATTCGATCGGTGTTACATACACTCGCTGCCTTCGGGAAAGACGCGTCGCGGCATCGCTCTGAACAGCGCCCGAACGGTCATCAAGAACAGTTATATCGAGGGCTTTGCCGGCAAGAGCGAGGAATCACAAGGAATCTGCGGCTGGTCGGGGACTCGCGATGTCAAGATCTTGAACAACTACGTCGAAGGCGGAGCGGAGAACATTATGTTCGGCGGCTCTGATCCTGCGAATGCGGAGTTGATCCCAACGAATATCGAGATCACGGGCAATGTCCTTTTCAAGCCCGGGTCGTGGAAGCAGAACGGCTTCACCGTCAAAACGCTTTTCGAGCTGAAAAACGCAAAGAACGTCAAGTTCACTAAGAATTATCTTGCGAACAACTGGGAAGGTTCGGCGTTCCGCATTACGGTCAGGAATCAGGATGGCGATGCGCCGTTCTCAACGATCGAGGATGTCGAGATCAGCGGCAACATCATCGTCGGAGCCGGCGAGGGCATCAATATTCTCGGAAGCGACGACACGTATCCAAGCCAAATGCTCAAACGCTTGAATATCACGGACAATCTGTTCTTGAACCTCGGCGGCGGCAGCGGATTCGAAGGCTCAGGGTACTTCATTCAGATCGCAAGCGGAGACACGATCACCGTCTCGAACAACACCGTCTTCAATCGCGGAAATATAATCACTTTCTACGGCGATCAGCCGCGTGGATTTCTGTTTACGAACAACGTCACGGGCCATGGCCTTTACGGAGTACATGGGCCGATCGATGTTAAAGGCGAGGCGGCCAAGTCGATGATCCACGGAAATATCTTCTTCAACAATATGGGCGTCGGAACGGGCGACCTTAGCATTCCGTTGGGAAATAGGTTCGTTGAAAGTGTTGATAGAGTTGGGTTTATGGATCGATCCAACAAGGACTTCCGCTTGAAACCCGGAAGCAAATACTGCACGCCGGACAGCTGTCCCGGGATCGACTTTCAACCTTTTACGAACCGATAACGCGCTCGTAGATTTCGACCACTCGCTTGATCTGAGATAGATCGGCTTGGGAGATCCCTTTCTCTTTACGCGGCAACGCAAGGACCGCTTGTATCCCGTTTGCGATCGCTGTCGGCGAAAGTTCCTCGATAAAATGTACGCAATCGGGCCGCGTCCCGACGCGAGTTGCGAGTACAGGTGTGCCGAGGAACAAGCTTTCCCGGACCGATATCGCATCACCGTCAAATCGAGTCGTCCGCAGCGCGACATCTGCCTTCGCCAGAAGATGCAGGCACCGGTCATGATCGAGATTTCCGGGCAGATGAACGTGCTCGTTAAGCCTTACCTCGGCCAGCGTCTTCACAACGGTCTCACGCATCTCGCCCTCACCGGCGATGACCAAGCCGAGCTTGGGAAATTCCTCGATCAAACTCTTCAACGCGGCGATCTGTTCGAGAGGTGCGTACTCGGTCTCGAGTGAGCCGATCGCAACGATGAGCGGCGAGTGCGCGGCGATAAAGTCCTCGAGGTCTTTTTCGATCCGAACGTTCGGATCGGGCGGGCACAAGGCGTAGGGCGGGATCGTTTCGAGAGCATCTGTTCGAATGCCAAGCTCGCGAATCGCATTTGCGATCTCATCCGTGACCGCGATCACGCGATCGAATTTCTTGAGGATCGACGCCGTGAACTTTCGCCGAAAGATCGACGCTTGCGAGATCGCCTCGGGAAAGCCTCCGGAGTGCATCGTCAGAACGGAATGTTTTGCCGTTTTGGCGACCGCAAGGGCCAGAGCCAGAACGCGAAGCGAGATCTCGCCGCCGACGTGCAGGTGAAAGATCTCTGCATCCGACTCGCGCAAGATCGATACGAGCTCGACCGGCGATCGCGGATAGAAGTTTCCTTCCCGCCGATCTTCCGGGGCGACCCGCGTGGTCGAGATAAGTGTGCAGAAGTGTCCGCGTGCGGTTGATACGTCGCTAAGTGATGCGATATGGCGGCTTACACCGCCTTCGGGCGGCGGGATCGGACCCAATTCGACGATTCGGAGGCTCATATGAAGGCCTCCGAGAGGGTTCGCCGATATAATTCGCTTAGCTCTTCGATCTGTCGCGTTCCTCCAATTCTTTCCTCGACAAGACGTTGCCCATTCTCGCCCATCGCGGCCGCCTCGGCCGGATCCCGGAGCAGTGAGATGAGGTGATCGGCCATCTGATCGCTGTCATTTGCCTCAACGAGAAAGCCCGTTTCGCCTTCCGCGATAACTTCTGCCGCACCGCCGACACGTGTCGCGACCACCGGCCTTCCCGCGGCCATATATTCGATTATCGAATTTGAAAATCCTTCGGCATCCGAGGTCAGGACGCCGACAAAACTCGCCGCGAGGAGTTCCGGAACCTTCATCGACCGACCGATAAAGCTCACGTTACTGCCGATGCCCATTTCATTCGCTTGCTCTTTTAGGGAGGTTTCGAGCGGGCCTTCGCCGGCGATGACAAAGTGGGCGGCGTTTGCGAGACACACTTTCTTTGCCGCTCGAAGAAGCATCGGAACATTCTTTACCTCGTGGCGAAGGTTCGCAACAAGCGTGATCAACGGTACATTTTCGGGCAAGCGGAGTTCGTGCCTGATACCGTTCGCGTCTGCGTTTGCGAACTTTGCGGCATCAATGGAGTTGTAGATGACCGTGATCTTCTCAGCGGCGAGCCCGCTATCGACGAGCATTTCTTTTACCGCCAGAGAGTTCGCAATGATCGCGTTCGATCGTCTGAAGCACAGATTCTCGATCGATTCCTGCTGACGGCTGCGCAGCCCGAATGTCTCGCGTTTTGACGCGATATGGACCGCAACACCGCTCAACGCGGCGACCGCTCCGCCGAATACGTTCGTATAGAAATCGTGAGTGTGGAGCAGGTCGGCGGTCTCGCTTTTGATCAAAGCGGCGCACTTCCAGGCCGCACGGGCAAATGAACGGCTGAAAAACGATTCGATCGGGAATTCGTGTATTTGGCCTTCGGTGAGAGCGTTTGCTGCCGAAAGCAGAGGCCCTTCTGCATTCAGCGTCGCGAGCCGCACGTTAAATTCACCCGCAGCGACAAGGCCGCTCACGGTCTCATAAGCCTGGCGTTCCGTCCCGCCCTGATTAAAGCTTCCTGTGAGATGTAATATCTTGGGCTTCTTCAATTTGGCAGGTCGGTGAGTTTGACGGCCTGACGCTCACCATCGGCATTTACATACAACTCTTGACCGAATCGGCGGGCTGTGACAAAGCGAATGCTTTCGTCCCTTCGAACGATCGGAGAATTAACGATGCTGAGCCGAGAGCCGTTTACGGCAACGATCTGTTCGGGAAGTTCCGCCTTCGAATGTGTTCTTGCCCACGTCAAGGCAAAATCGGTGGAGACAGATTCCGTGCGGATCCTTGCGCCGCCCGGTCCGAGCAGAAGCACGTCGCGATAATCGCCGTATTGTACAACGAACATGCGGCCTGTCTCGATCGGGACCTCGAAAACTTCCGGTGGAGCAAGATCGCTGACGGTCGGAAGCACGAAAGTTACGAATTCAGTTCGATCTATGTCTTTGGCCGCATAACGAACGCGTGTCGAATCAACGAGGCGGCCGTATTGGGGCGATACAGGATCCGAGCTCAGGGTCATCGCACCGCTTCCGAAGATGAAGGTCCGATGGCCCTTGTCACCAACAAAGTCGCCCTCGAGATCCTTCTCGGGCACAATGTCGGGCGCATATCGAAAATTCAGGTCGAACAGGTGTTCTCCGGGCGTTTCGACGACATCATGGATGATGAAGTAGTCGCCGCGGATATACACAACGGACCGGCGGTGAAGCCCGACGGCCGGTATCTCGCCTTGGCCCTCGAAGTAGTCAAAGATCGGGTCAGTTATCCATTCTTTTGAGGCCGCATTCGCACGCGTCTTCCAGCCGAACGGCCCCGAACTTGTGGATGTCGATCGGCCGTCAACGGTAAGCGTGTTGTGGGCACCTGAGCCGCGAAACCTTTCCCTTATTTCGGGGGACGCCCAATACGAGAACGTTCCCGGATCAATGAATATCTGCCGTCCGTGTAAGCTGAGGTCAATAGATAAAAGGTCGGCGTGGCCGTGTGCTCCTGACAAGGCGCCGAGTTCGCCGCAGTCGATCACCAAATGGTCATCGGTCGTCGCCCAGCCATTTCTCATCACGAAATAGCCGCCGTCCGGGAAACTGCGGGAAAGGGTTTCGGGTTCGGCGGCCTTGGTCCTTGCAATGGATCTGATCCCGCTTGTGCCGAGGAGCCAAAACGTTTCTGCCAAGGAATCATCGCCGCCGAATGCAAGATCGCCGCGTCCGAGAACGGCGGCACCAAGCGAGAGCGTGCCGCGAATGTCTTCGGCGGAGTGTCCCGTAAGCGGCAAAAGCCTTCCGCCGTCATCGTCTCCGATAAGCGGTGTTGTGCCGTCGGGACGCGCCATGTTCAGCAGGAAAGTAAGAGCCGAGTTCAGACGTTCGTCCGCGGTCGAATTTCGCTCGTCGTAAACCGTATCGCCAAAAAGTTCCCTGAGAGCGTAAAAGTGCAAATAGAAATCAACGGTGTAACGCTGATACCACGTGCTCTGTTCAAAATAGACGCCGTCGGGCCCGATCTGCTTGCCGATCTCGCTGAGCAAAATGTCTTCGCCGCGTCGACGCCACTCCGAGGCGGCATCGAGGAACGGAAGCTGCGTTCCGAGATAATAAAGCCCAAGGGCCTCGCCGGTCAGGTGTGTGTTCGGGCTGTAATATGTCGAGAGATATGTCTCGATGTGACGGCCGTGAACATAGAGCAGGCGCACGCAGTCAAGAAGAAGGTCGCTCGAAAGTTCCGGCGAATCCCGGAAAAGGTTCATTGCCCAGATCCACGAAATGGAACGGAAGGCGACCTCAAGGCTGCTTACCCAATTGATGCCGATGCCCGGCGGATTCTCATGGATCCAGCTCGAAAGCTGTCGTGCAAAAAGGTGGGCGTATTTCTCGTCGCCCGTAAGGCGATAGGCCGCACCGAGCGTGAAAAAATGTTGATGCCGATTCAACTCCCAAAGCACGCGTTTGTCGCCGCATTCGGTCGGGTCAAGCTCGTTGAATTCCTTCCAATGTTTTCGTTGGGAGACAATGCCGGAGATCGGTTCTCGATGCCAGTCTATGTCCGTTCCGACATCGACCTGCCCGAAACCGAGAAGTTCGACGCGTCCGTCGCAGATCGCATCTGCGGCCCGGATCAGATGCTCACGCTCGGCCGATCCGCACGATCGGGGAAAGATCTCGGAAATATCCTCACGCATCGACGTATAGAACCGCTCTCGTGAATTCTCAAAGAAGAGCTGCCGGATACTGTCGGCCGAACTGCGTACGTCGAGGCGGATGTCGGTGTCGAAAAGGTTCAAAAGCTCCGTGCGGTCCGGTGCCTCAACGCCTGTCAGACGGTCTCGATAGGCGCTGACGAACTGTGTGCCGCGTGTGCGGAGTTCGTCAAATCCTATCTGCCGGATCTTCTTCAAGGCTTTGAAGGGCGTCGTCATACGTTTGCAGAGGCTGTCCGTGCCGCCTCCTGCATTATCGGCAATAGGGTGTAATTCCGAAACGAGTTCGGATCGCCGTCTTTACCATCTATGGCTGCAGTAGCGATGTTAAACATTTCGCGGGCTGAAACAAAATGCGTTGAGTAGGAACCGCTCTTTTCGCCCGTTTCAACGATCTCCGAAAATAGGCGCCGCGCACCCTCGCCGATCGAGACGGACTGATCGTGATCGAAGAATCCGTGTGCGTAGAGCTTTATGAAAATCCAATCTGTTCGGCCGGCGACGGTCACATTCGCGCGCATCCAATGACCCAGACGAGAGATGCTGTCGCCGAGTGCGCTTGTTAATGCTCCGTCTTCTATATACGGGCGAATTCCGTTGCGAAGGCAAAGCCTTAACGGACCGGTAATTATCATCGGCGAGGCCGGGTGCTGCCCGCCGACAGCACACCTTCTTGCTTTTTCGTGCGGCCGCGGTTTTGACAGATCGCCCCCGGATTCGTATATCCGGTTAATGACGGAAACTTGTGATAGGTCGGGAGCCGACGGCAGCGTGAAGTCCGCATAGCATCCCGTTTCCTTGAGGATCTGCATCTCGTCATCAACGCCGCAGAACTTCCCGCCGCACGAGTTCGCTAGGGCGAGATTGCCGTGCACGAATGCGTATCGAGGCGCGGTGTCATTTGCCGAACGCGAGAGGCATTTGTGGCGCTCGGCAAGTACATCTCGAAACTCGGTGAGCTGTCGACGCAGGCCTTCGGATGTGTCCGGGCGCTCCACGCCGTGATGCAGATGAACCTCGACCTCGCCGAGTTCCTCGGCCTGCATTCCCGCGAGAATATCGAGGAGGTCCCGGTCGTACTGTTCCGCCGGATAGAAGTTGGTATGCCGGAATTTCGTACCGTCGCTGTCACGGACGAGATCGGCGGTGACGCGTGCGATCTCAACGTATTCGTGCAGCCGTTTGAGCTGCTCCTTATGGTCGAGAATTCCGTTCGACGACCAGCCCGGTTCAAAGTGATTCGCGACCGTAATGATCAGGTGCTTCTTCTCGAACGCCGTCGATTCAAGGAATGAACGTGCGGCATCGAGCGGGTAGCGAACCAGCCACGGCAAGTTGTGTTTCAGCTTTTCGAATTTTCCGGGTTCGCTCATATTTACAAAGCCGTCGTACTCACTTCGTCCGTTACGCGTTCGCCCGCGGGAAAGAATCGTGCCGCGATCTGCCTGAACGCGTTTTTCTCATCGTCTTCGATCAATCCGAGAAAATTCGCACTCAAAAGATAGATCGGGGTAAACACGAGAGCGGACGCCGAAAGTACAAAGATACCGCTCGCAAAGTTCACGATGCCCGCCTTTCCGATCCCGACGGTATTTGAAAGAAATCCTTCAGAGGCGGCGAAAAGGCCCGCGTGAAAACTCGCGTAGGCGAGATACGTTGCGATTCCCGCAAGAAGGCTTGCGAAGGCGGTCTTTCCGACGTTTGCAAGAAGATGCATATCCTTGACGCCGAGGTGCAGTTTGCGGATGACCAACGCTTCGGCGATCAGCTTGTCAATGATGACAGCTCCGACAGCAAGCCCGATCATCCCGGTCATCGAGATGTCGTCGAGCATAAAGTAGAGGCACGAGACCAGCGCGACAACTATGAACGATCTGGTGAACAGAAACACTCTGCCGAGCTCTTTGTATGAGCGGACGATCGGGTCGGTGATCAGAATACTGAATGGCAAGAGCGTGATGTTGACCACGAATACGCTTGCGCTTGCCGCATATTCTTGAGTGAAAAGCGTCGTAATGAACGTGTTTGCCGTGATCAGCAGGAACACATACACAGGGAAGTAGACGAGCGAGAGTTTCTGCATCGCACGTGCTTTTAGCCGCACCATTTCGTCGCGGTCGTTGTCGCCGTGCAGCGCGTTCATTCTCGGGATGAGAACGGCCGTAACAGATTCTGCGAGCATTGCGATCAGCGGTATCTCGAAGCAGCCGTAAGCGTAAACCGCGAAGTCCGCGGGTGAAAATCTGTGGCCGGCGAACCAACTATGGATCTCTGTCTGGGCAAGCCAAAGTGTTCCCGCGAGGCCGAATGGGATCGCATAGACGAGCTGCTCGCGAAGAAAGCTGAGATCAAAATACCTCCAAAAGCCCGGAAATCTCGACACAAGATACCAAGCAAGCAATGCCGTCTGGATCGCTCCCTGAACTATCGCCGCGTAAAGGAACGCCTCGACCGTCGCGAAGGCGACGGCTGCGGAACACATGAACAGCGCTTTCGTGAACTGTGCGGAAATAATGAAAACGGTCGCAACGCGTGCTTCCTGATTCGCGATCGCGACCGTCTCAAGAAAGGACGAGAAGATCCAGATCCAGATCACGACGCCGATCAGCGGTGCAAGACGCGTGATCTCGTCGCTCTGGAAGGTATTTCCGACCGCCTGCGGAAAGAGGAAAAAGAATGACGCGGCGAGGCCGCCAACGACGAAATTGAATGCAAGAATATTCAGTATGCAGGCTGAGCGGCGTTCTTCGGTCTCGCGTGCAAGGAAGTAATACGCGCTCATCGAAACGCCCAAGGGCAGCACGACGATCGCGTTCGCGATCACAAGAAATGCCGCACGGTAATGGCCGACCTCGTCCTGCGATAGATATCGGACAACAACAAGCGGCACGCAAAAGCTGAATGCAAAACCGACAAGCTTTGCCGTCAGAAGCCAAAAGCTCTGCTTGCGCAGCGAATCTTTGGCCGATGCACCGGCGGCCGCACTTGTAGCTGATGTTTTGGGGCTTGCCAACATCTTGAAGTGACGCGATCCTGGATCTTTGCACGGAGAATTGTCCGCAAGATCACTCTGAAAATAGTCGTAATAGGGCTGAAATTACAGAAAATGCCGTCCAGCTTGAGGCTGCGGCCTCATTGCGGATCAGGCCGAGGTGGTCGGAATGTTTACTGCGGTAGATGCGGAGCAGGAGAGACGGAGCAAATCGAGCCGCGAGACAAACCGCCTTCAGTTTCGCGGAAGGCCGTTTTGAACTTGCGAGCGTGAACGAATCTCGGGCCGAAGGGAAATCACGATTTATCAAGTGAGATTTCCCTTTTTCGATCTCAAGATCGACCATCAGGCCGGAAAGCTGTTCTTCGAGGATCGAAAGCTCCTTGGCGGAAAGTTCAACCGTCTCTTTAACTCGTTGGAAAACAGCGATCTCGCGTTCCACTCGGGAGATCGAGTCGCCCGAAAGATTCTCAGTATGGACGCGGTATCTGAGCAGGACCTTGTCTGAATAGCCGATTCGCGAGCCTGCCTTGGCCATTCTGATCCAAAGGTGAAAATCCTGTGCCCGAGTGTCTTCTTTCTCGAAGGCACCGGCGGCAATGATGGCAGCTTTCTTGGCGACCGTGCCGGAGGTGATCACGTTGCAGCGAAAATCGAGAAGCGATGAGGCTGTCACCTCGTCCGAAGACGGGGCCGACTCCATAAAGGTGTGATCGCTTGGTGCTGCGTCGCCAAACAGTTCCGCATCTGCGTAAACCATATCCCAGCCGCCGTCGATCATCGAGACCTGGTGGGCAAGGAATTCCGGCAGCCACTCGTCGTCAGCATCGAGGAAGGCAATAAGTTCACCGCGGGCAAGGCTGATCGCACGATTCCGTGCCGGGCCGGCGCCAAGGTTTGCCTGCTCGACGTAAACGATGTCATCGAAGAATGGCGCAAGGGCAGCCTCAAGCTGCTCTGTATCCGGCGATCCGTCGTTTACGACGATCAGCTCACGCCCTGCAAAGGTTTGCGCCTCTGCAGATCGAAGAGCGACCGGAATGAACCTTGCAGCATTGTAGGCGGGCATCACCACACTAACGCGCGGCGATGAAAGGACATTCTTACCGCGTTTGATCGTAAAACTTTCGGGCGAACGTGACCTCACCTTGCCTCCCGGATCGGCTCCCACGAGGCATACTGTTCGCCTCGAAGGAACTGGAAAAACGCGATGACCGACGCCACGTTCGTAAGCACAAAGTAGAGAGGAAGCACGAAGAGCGTAGTTCGCCTGCCATATGCCTCCAAAAGCCATCCGAAGAACGCCGCCAGGTAGAACGCCGTCTGCATGGCAAATAGAGCTGCAAAGAATGCGGATGAAAGGGCCAAGGCCGCATTGCTCAAGAACGCTGCCAAAAGCAGAACAGGGACGCAATATCGCAGAAGTTTGTGCGAGATAAGCTCGACAGCATAGAAGCCGCTGCGAAACGGACTCAGCATATCGCGATTTTGCCAAAGGTCGGTGAAGGTCTGCGAGATCACCCGAACGCGCATACGCATCTCATCGCCTGCTTGTTCGTTCGTTGTCTCAAAGCATGTTGCCGTCGGTTCGAAGACCGATCGAAGGCCCTTTCTGTATAAAAGTGTGCAGATCAGAAAATCGGAACAAGCGGCCGCATACATCGGTTCATATGCCGCTTTGCGGACAGCATACAAACATCCGGAGGCGCCGATCAGCGAGCAAGCGTCAGATTCGGCGTTCTTTAGGAGTGTCTCGTAATTCCAATAACTGCGTGCCCCTGAGCCCACATTCGTTTCGGTCGGGTCCGTATAGATCAGACGTCCGGCAACGCAGCCTACCTTTTCGTCGGCAAAGGCGGGAAGCAGTTTGCGTAGGACATCGGGCGAGTAATGGGTCGTCGCATCCGAGAAGAGAATGATCTCGCCGAGTGCAGCTGCGACGGCGTTGTTTTGCGTGACCGTCTTCCCGGCTCGGCCCTCCTGTCGAAAAAGTTTTACTCCGCTCGACGCATAACTTCGTACGATCTCGTCGGTTCCATCCGTGGAGCCGTCGCTAGCGACGAGTATTTCGAGCTTCTCGGCCGGATAATCGAGATCTAGCGTGTTCTTGAGTTTGGCCTCGATCGAAGCCTCTTCGTTGAATGCCGTTATAAGAACCGTTACAGAGGGAATGATCTCGGCCTTCGATACTTTCTTCGGGAGAAGGTATGCAAGAGCGAACACCAAGATCGGATAGCCCGCATAGACGTAGAAGAGCACGGCGAGCGAGCCCCAAAATACGATCTGAATCACGTCAAATGCCATTTCTTCTATGCCGGTACAAGAACCTGATCGCCCGTTGGTTGCGGCACCTCTTTTCGAGCCGGATCGGTCGAATAGATGCGGCGGAATGCGACCGCATAAGCGATGCCGTAATAGATGAACCAGTTATACGCGACCGACGCAAAGAAGCTCGATACCATATAACCGACGATGCTTGCCTGCAGCCCGATCGAGAGATAGTAGAACCAGTCGAGCCGATCCTGTGCGAACAGCGTGCGTTCGATAGCGGAGAGCTTTCGCAGCGGACTGATAATAAAGACCAAATACGCTGCCAATCCGAGAATGCCGATCTCGCTGGAGACCTGCGTGTATGCGTTGTGCGTTTGATGATCGTGAATGCCGACGATCGGGAAGTTTCCAATTCCGATGCCCCAAGGATTTCGGGCCGTTACGAGCAGTGATCGATCGAGGAGCTCACGCCGCTGATTGCTCGACCCGACGGGGTCAAGGCCCGGAATGAAGATCGAGAGCATTCGGAGCCCGTAATTTCCCGGAGCGGCGATCATCAAAATACCTCCAACGACCAGAGATGTGAGCGACACCTTGGCTCGGTGTTTTCGGCCAAGCTTCCAGACCAAGACGAGTGCGCTTGCAAAAAAACCTAAAAACCCTCCGCGCGAGAATGTGACCATATTCCCCGAAATAAAGAGGATCGTGATCGCAAAATACAGCGCCTTCATCGGCTTGGATCTTGTTCCAAGGGCAAGGCAGAGAACGATGGGCGTCATCATCACGAAATGGAGAGCCATATCGTTCGGATTGCCGAAAAGGCCTCCGACATCGACGGCGACACGATAGTCTTCGACCGCAAATTTGCCCTCGGCATAGAGCCTTATCGCGTTGTAGCCCAGATAAATGCCGATGCCGATGCTGAGCCAGAGAAGAGCCATAAGGCGGCGCCTGGTTCGGACGACGTTTACGAGGACGATGAAAATCAGGACAGCTTTGATGAAGGGGTCGTTGAACGTGTCCCACGCGACCTTTGGGTCCTTGGCGAGCGGAATGCTAAAAAAAGCAAGGGCCGTCAAAGCCAGGATCGCCTTTATCTCCGCCGTGATGATCGTTGCATTCCCTTCTGTAGCCAGTTGCGACGGCAGATAGATAAGCAGTGTGGCCAGAGCGAAATAGAAGGCTGTCGCCGATAGAAAGCCAAGGCTTGGCAGCAGCTCATACGGCCGAAAGAGCACAAGGACCGAGAAAAGGTAAAGGCCGATGAATGTAAGGCCGTGGCCATTGCGGACGAGCCAGTTGTCGCGTGCTAGTGCCGCCCGGTCGAGTTCCGAGCGCGACGGCTTTTGCCCTTTTACTCTATCTGGTCCCGACGCGGTCTTTGTTCCCGTTGATGCCGTGATCGGTTCGGCATTGCCTTGGCTGCCGTTCGGCTTGAGCGAAAAGGCGTCCTGTGGCACGGTGCCGCCGTTCCTTAAAGGTTCGGGGGCCGATAGCGGTTCAACGTCGCGAACTCGGCGCGCCGAACTGGCATTGCCGGAAAGGGACGAATATTCGTTTTTTGAGAATGACCGCACAGTGACAATAGAATGACCCGAAACAATCCTTAATAAATGCGGATTGCCGGGTCGTTTCCACGTCTTTTAGCTTTTGATCTAGGCCGGAACTCCCTCGCGTTCGACCGTGACCATCGCACGAACGCGTTTCTTGAGGGCCTTTTCGAACTGACGGGCCTCATTCACGCTGCCGAAACTCAGCTGCTGTAGATTGGACTCGATGCGTTTTCGATAGTCGGAAATAAGCGAATCGGAGACTCCCAGCATCTCGGCAACCTCGAGTTGTGTGCCGCTGTCGCCGATCAGATAGCAATGCCAGAGGATGTTGATCATCCGGTCGTACTGCTTCTCCTTGCCGCGAACCGCCTTGCTGAGCGTATTAAGGAAATCATCGACAAAGCCGACGGCCTCGCGTTCGCCTTCGCTCCTAAGCAGATCGTCCTCGGGAGTGCCGCGATGGTCGGTAAACTCGAACTGCATGCGGTCGTCGTCGTCGTCCGCAGGGCCGCCGACCGGTACAAGATGGATGTCCATGATCGGGAGCCTCGACATCACGAACGACCGAAGGCTACGGACATCGACAGGCGAATCTACCGCCTTGAAAACTCTTACGATCAGCTTTTCGAGTTCGACGTTGCTGATGACGATCTGTGCATCACCCGTGCAGCCGACCATTCGCGTGTCACGAGCCTTGAACGAAACTGCTTTTACGCGCTCGTCCATTTCCTGGACATCGCGGCGCGTCTTTTCAACTTTCCAGTCTGCTAGGCCGTACAGGCGATCTGCGAGACGGCGATGTGCTTCGGGATTGCCGACATTGTCGAAACGCTTGAAAGTTTGGCTGGATTGAATGAGCGTCGAAATGCGGCGGGCGAGACGGTAGGATTCGGGGTAACGCTTCCGAAGCTCGGCCGTGAGCATATTCGTCAGCTCGATCTGACTGATCTCGGCCTCGATCTCGGCATCCGTCATTCCGGTGTCAAGATAGTGCTGAAAACGTTCCTTGCTCAGAAGAGCTACAAAAAGCTCCTGGGTGAGATCGGTATATGCGTTGTATTTGCCTTCTTCAACCAGAAAGCCGGCACGCTTTGACGCTCTGACCAGCGGATGTGACGAGACTATGCGATGGAGTTCGGTCCAGATCTGATTCACATCAGAATTCTTCAAGCTATCGGTCCACTTTCCGACCTTGATCTGCTTGTTCTGGATCGATCGCGGGAGTCTTTCCTTCGTCTTGAGATCGCTCATAACCCTTACAATGTTCTCTTCGTCCTAAATTGAATGGCCTCTTGCGTCGTCCCGGGAAAAGGGAGAAAGCCTCCTCCAGGCATGCCGGGACCGGCACGACAACTTCCAGAAAACGCGGACGCTTTGGCCTAGTTTTATAGCTTTGGTAGAAAGATTTGGCGGGATCAACTGCCGAGCTTCTGGGGTCGATCCTAAAGGCAGTGGGTGAGATGATTACCTATCTCACTACCTACATTTAAGATGATACCAGTTCGGGCGAGAATGAGCAACAAGTTTTTCTCTGCTTGAACGTTCTTTGTCGTCGACGTTTGGCGCACTCTTCTCTGTGGCCCAGGCTTTCCCCGTCGCTCATCGATTTTTATTGCATTTCGACGGTCACTTTTTGGGAAGTTGCCTTCATTGCAGATTTATTTTTAACATAGGCAGTTTTTCGGCGGCTCGCCATTTGGCCGGCTGCGGAGCCGGAAAACGCCTTATCAATTTTAGAAAACCTATTTTGTTTCAGATCGCGATGGCCAACTTTGCCAAGAACGAAAAATGTCCCACTTCCGCAGACCTCTTGGCTTTTCAATTGGGAGACCTTGAGGTCGAGTGCGGTGCCGAAATTCGAGAACACCTCGTTGGCTGCGAGTTTTGCAGTGCAGAACTTGCGTTCTACTCGCGATATCCGATGGACCTCGAAGAAGAAGTGACAGAGCCGGATACGATCCCGGCACCGCTCCTCGAATTGGCAGAAGCTCTTTTGCACCAGAATTCCTTGCCGGGTTCTTTTGACAAGCTCGTAAACGGCCTGAAGAGCAGGTAGCGGGCGTAAATTGAACTGTAAAGCGAAAAGGCCGGTCAATACGACCGGCCATTTTATTTGCACTTCAATTGTCAGGTTCAGTTTGCCAAGCGAAGCGGCGAGATGTTTGCGGCCTGCGGTACCGGACGCGAGGGCTGCGGCAGGAAATTCTGCCAGTTTCCTTTGTCGGCAAGCAAAGTTTCTATATCAGATACCTTTTGGGGAGCTGAGAACAAATAACCCTGGCCGTATTCGCACTGCAGGATGCGCAGCTGATGGAATTGATGAATGCTTTCGATGCCCTCGGCGACGACCTTTAGCCTCAAGGCTTTTGCAAGCGCGATCACAGTACGCACGATCTCGCCGTTCTCGGAATTCTCCTCCATCGCGCTCACGAACGATCTATCGACCTTCAAGAGGTCGATCGGGAATCGATGCAGATAGCTCAGGCTCGAATAACCGGTGCCGAAATCATCGATGCTGACCTGAACGCCGGTCTCTTTTATCTGCGCAAGCATCTGGATAGCGCGTTCTGCGTTCTCCATGATCGCGCTCTCCGTGAGTTCAAGTTTAAGGCTTGCAGGGTCCAGGCCGGAGGTCGAAAGGACGTTCTTGATCTGTGAGACAAGCCGAGGATCGGCAAAGTGTTTTCCTGAAAGGTTGACGGCTATCGAAAGCGGCACCTCCATCGGATATCGGACCTGCCATTCTTTGACCTGCGTGCAGGCCGATTCGAGTATCTGAACCGTCATCGGGACGATCAATCCCGTGCTTTCGGAGATCGGGATGAATTCGTTCGGCGGAACAAGGCCGCGCTGAGGATGGTTCCAACGAACGAGGGCCTCGAATCCGACGAGCTGCGCCGTTTCGAGTCCGACGATCGGCTGATAGTGCAGCTCGAATTCATTTCGCTCGATCGCAAACCGGAGATCAGTTTCGAGCTGGAGGCGCGTAACCGCCCGCGTGTGCATCTTCTGGTCGAAGATCACGTGCTTTGAACTCGAATCCTTTGCGTAATACATTGCGATATCGGCATCCCGCAGCAGATCCTCAGCTTCTATGTATTTTGAGTTTCCGAATGCGATTCCTACCCGAACATCCGTAAAAACTTGTCGCCCATCGAGCGTGTAAGGTTCGGATATCCTGCTCGAAAGACGGTCGGCAAATGCGACCGCCTCGTCGCGTTCGAGAAGGTCGGTGAGTATGATCCCGAACTTATCGCCCGAGAATCTCGATGCCATGTCGGACTCACGAACCATTTCTGCAAGTCGCGACCCGACATTCTTGATAAGCTGATCGCCGAGCGAGTGGCCAAGGCTTTCGTTTATCGTTTTGAATCTATACAGGTCGAGCAAGAGGATCGCGAAGCGGAACTCACCGGATTCCGCGCTGTCTGAAAGCTCTTTTTTGAGCCTGTCGATGAAAAAGTTTCTGTTCGGCAGGCCCGTCAAAGCGTCGTGAAATGCGGCGTGGCGGAATTTTTCATGGCTCTCCTGCAGCTGTTCCGCGACACGTTCGAGCTCATCAACATAATGTTCAAGCTCCAGAACATGTTTTTCCGCCTGCTCATAACGCTCACGCTGCTCGCGATGGGCGATCTCGGCAGACTTCCGGGCGTCCGTGACAAAATGGCGGAACGTCAGCAAGATGATGCCAAAGAATCCGACTATCGCCGCGACCAGATATAGGTTTAAATTTGTGACGGCCTTGAGGAAAACGCCTGCCATTATGCCGCCGAGCATGTTGAGAACGATCGCATCGACGAGATTCCGTTTCCAGTGATGCCAAATGCTCTTTCCGGTCTTTATGCCGGCGAATATCGAAACGATCGTGGAGTTGACGGCAAAGAGCGTAAGGCAGATCGTCAGCAGGAGCCAAATAAGGCTTGTATAATCATTTCTGATCACAACCTGGTCCAACGGCCCGAAAATAAGCCTCGCCGTGTGATAGGCGGCAAAGACGCCGACCGGTGCCGCCAGCACGTTGATCGCCATCGTCTTAAGACGGATGTCAGCGCCGCGGAGTTTAAGGTTGATCGAGGCTGCGGCAACCTCTACTAGCGAAAGTAGTACGGTTATGCTCCCGCCATAGAGCAGCAGCGAGAGAATTATCAAAGCGTCCGAGATCGTGACGTAAACATTGGTTCGGGGCAACTGGAGCCTTAGACAGCAGCTCGAGAAAATGGTCAGCAAACCCAAAGCAGCAAAGCCCCCGTCAAAATTCGACAGAGGCTGATCTAAGATGGCCCAGCCAACGGCAAATGCCGCGAATGGTACTAGACCAAATAAATAGAGATCTATGAGCTTATCTTGCTGTTCCATTTAAGGAGAAAGAGGCAAAAATACGATGAGCTTATTGGGGAAAGGCTGAACGGATGGAGGGAACTCCGCAGACCCTTACGATCGATCAGAGAGATCTCTCGCCATGAAAAGAGTAATAAAAAAAAGGTGCAAAATCAACAAAAAAATGAGTTTGCCATTGTTTTGTCGCATCTTTTTCCAAACTTTTGTCACATTCTCAAGGTCTGCGGTGTAATCAATCTAGAAAGAGAACTCTCGACCGTTTTTGATAGGTGATCTATGACGTGGCTTTACACAATACTTTTTTCCGGTTTGATATTTTCTGCGGGGCCTGATGTCGGCTCGATGCCGGTGCCCGCAGCACCGAGGATCGAAGTTTCAAGTTCCCAGGGTGACATTACGGAGCGGCTCGATAAGAGCTATCCGCTCAGTGCCGAGGGGCGTGTTTCCATATCGAATACGAACGGCCGTATCGAACTTGAGGCCTGGGACAAGGAAGAAGCTGCTCTCGTTGTCGAGAAGACGGGGCCGAGCAAGGAGATCCTCGACACGGTCAAGGTTATCGTTGATTCGGACAAAGAAAGGTTCAGATTGCGTACGGAAAAGCAGGATTGGTATCGGGGAAACAATGCGGATGGGAAGCGGCAAGTGCAGGTGGTCATCAAAATGAAACTTCCTCGCCGAGCGGTCCTGGATGAGATCGAGAATGTTAACGGTGAAATCTCGATCTCAGGTTTTTCGAATTCGGTCAGTGCCTCGAGCGTGAACGGCGGAGTAACGATCAGCGGCCTGAAGGGCCGTTTGGAGGCTTCGACCGTGAATGGCCCGATATCGGCAGAATATGGCCAACTCGATCCGCAAACGCAGGTCGAACTTTCGAGCGTCAACGGCCCGGTAAAGGTCATCATCCCAACAGACTCGGATGTTACGCTGAAAGGCGAGACGTTGAACGGCGGGATCAAGACCGATTTTGCGTTGTCCGTTCGAAAGGCGGATTTTGTCGGCCACAGCCTATATTCCCGATTGGGTTCGGGGGCCGCGAGTATGAATGTCGAAAGTGTGAACGGCCCGCTTTATATCGGCCATCCCAACGATGGGCGTTCACCTGCGCCCTCTACGGACCTTTCATCCGAAACCGGCGGAGATGACAACGTTAGCGGCGTAAAAGGCCGGCGCATCAATGCCCGCCTGATTGCCGCCGAAGCCGAAAAAGCTGCAGCGGAGGCGAAGAGCCGGTCGGCGAAGGCGATGAAAGATGCCTTGAAGACGGCCCAAGTTGAAGCCGCAAGGACCATGGTCTTGACCGGTCCATTGGTCGAGCGTTCGGTCAAAGAGGCTCTCGATGCGGCTCGCGATCGGATCAAGGCCGCCGATATCGGAAAGGCAGCAGCGGAGGAGGCTAGTCGCGCGCTCCGAATGTCGTCCAAAACCTGGGATTTCGCGAGCGGGTTCGGCAACGAACGCGTTTTTGGCGCAGACACGTCTATTGGCAGGCAAACGAAGAGCTTTCCGGTGTCCGGCACCCCAAAGGTAACCATCAACGCGCCCGGCTGTTCCGTTCGCATCGTCGGGACCGATGAGTCGGCCGTGCGTTATACCGTTACGCAGATCCGGAGTTCGAACGACGATATCTCGAACGAAATAAGGGAAAAGGCCGACTCGAGATCAGTTGAGATCAATGTCAGCGGCGACACGGAGGAAAAGTGGCGTACGCGCGTGGAAGTTTTTGTTCCGCGAAAGACGAACCTGAAGGTCGTAACGGACGGAGAACTCAGGATCGATGGCGTTTCCGGAAAGCTTGAGCTTCAGGGCGAAGACGAGTCGATAACGTTGCGCGGCTCGGGCGGCAATTTGACCGTTGCGTCCTCGTCCGGCCGAATACGCGTGATCGGGTTTCGTGGCGAAGTGAACGCCGAGACAGAGCTCGGGACGGTCGATCTGGCCGGAGAGTTTGACGCTCTTACGGCGCGGTCGGACCTGGGAGACATTCTCATTACGCTGCCCTCGAACTTTTCAGGCAAGATCGACTCCGGCGGAGCAGGCCTTGTGCAGTTTGACGGGCTTTCCGCAACCCGCGTTGAAGATAATGAGGATCGGTTCGTGTACAGCATCGGGGCGGGCGGTCGCAGCTACGTCGTGCAGACCGACGGAAATCTGATGATCCGATCTTCCGATACCCTCTTAAATTCGAACTGATAGAAGAGCAAGATCTGAGAGACCGGCGAACGTAATGGCGTTCGCCTTTTCCCGTTTTGAAACATTACGCGCGATTTCGCGTATTATATGGATACTCGTCGCGTGTTCCCGCCCGTGAGTACTCCGTCTACTAATGAAGCACGTTTTATTTCTGGCTATTTGTGTATTCGTGGCCTCAGTTTCGGCCACGGCTCAAACTGTTCCTTCAGCATCGCCGACACCTGCGAACGTTCAGTCCGGAAAACCAGTTTTGCCTCCGGAGAAAATGCAGGACGTTGTGATCCCAAAGATAAGTGGATCGCCGGTCATTGACGGCAACCTCGATGACGCAGCCTGGAAATCGGCGGCGGTCTTCAAAGACTTCTATCAAACACAGCCCGGCGACAACATCGCCCCGTCAAAGCCGACCGAGGTCTATATGGCCTATGACGAGCACTACCTTTACGTCGCATTTAAGTGCTGGGACGAGAGGGACAAGATCCGTGCGACGGTCGCCAAGCGGGACAATGTCTTTGGAGAGGATAATGTCCGCATCTGGCTTGATACGTATAACGACCAGCGACGTGCGTACCTTCTCGGGTTCAATCCGTTCGGCATTCAACAAGACGGCATCCTCACTGAAGGCTCGATGGGTGTGGACTTCTCCGTCGATATCGTCATGGAGTCCAAGGGTGCTATCCACGATTGGGGTTGGGCGGTCGAAGCAAAGATCCCGTTCAAGTCGCTTCGATATGCGTCGGCGAAGAAGCGTATCTGGGGCTTTAATGTCGCAAGGAATATCGACCGCTTTAACGACGAGATTGACCAGTGGCTGCCCAATGACCGCAATGTTTCCGGCACGCTGATCAAGCACGGCAGGATATCGGGCCTTGATGACATAAAGTACGAGCGGACGCTCGAGGTCGTCCCGAGCGTCACCTTGCGCCAAACGAGCGAGCGCGTCGCAGATCGATTTCTTCCTCCGGGCCGCATTGTCAACAAGCCGATAGAGCCTGACATCGGTGTAAATCTTAAATTCACGCTAACTCCGAACATCACGTTCGACGCTGCAATAAATCCTGATTATGCCGAGATCGAGGCCGACGCGCCGGTCGTTTCGGCCAATAGGCGATTCCCGATCTTCTTCGAGGAGAAACGGCCATTCTTTCTCGAAGGTAAGGAGATATTTGACTCCTCGCTCTCGCCATTTTATTCGCGGACGATAGTCGATCCGGATTTTGCCGCAAAGCTGACGGGAAAGACGGGCAAGATCACGTTCGGGCTTCTTGCGGCGTCAGATAATGCTCCCGGGAATTATTCCGAGGACGAGCGAACCGCAAATCGCGAATGTCTGATTCGTCAGCAATCGGACCCGACCGCTCGATGTCCGATCGACGAGTTTCTCGATAAGAACGCACTCTTTGGCGTGCTTCGGCTAAAGCGTGACTTCGGGGAAAGCAACTACATCGGGTTTTTCGGCACGGCGAGAACCTTTCCCAAGAGCCGGAACTTTGTCGGTGGCTTTGACGGGAAGTATAGATTGGACGATGCAACGATCTTTAGCTACCAGGTTCTTGGCAGCCATTCACGGAAAAATTTCTATTCTCCTGAGAGGGACCGCGTTGAATATCGTACTGGAAACGGGCTCGCTTACAGCATCAATCTAGACAATACGAAGGACACTACCGGCTGGACATTGGGCCTTGAAGGAAAATCGCCTGATTACCGATCTGATGCAGGCTTTGCCAACCGAACTGATACGAACAGCTTCTTTTTTGCGAATCGATTGAGCACGAAGTCTCGCAGCGATGCCCGTTTGATACGTCTCGATTGGCGCCAAAGCGTAAGCTACGAATATGACTGGTCCGGCCGCATTCAGGGTGCAAATGGCGAAACCAGCGTTAGCGCACAACTGCAGGGAAATTTCTCCTTGAACGCAGAAGCACGCTTTGGTTATGAGCATCTCTACGAGGAAGAATTCGGCCCTAAACGCAATGCGAGCGGAACCATTCGGGGAGCATTCTTTGGAGCCCCGGAACGGCATGCTCTTCAGCCTTCATTGGCGTTCGGTCTGAGCAAGACGATCAATTCCCGGCTTGCGGTTGAAGCGTCGATCGAATTCTCCTGGGACACATTTGATTACGACTTCGGTGCGGGAAATCGGTATGGGCGTGTGAGTCCGGCGTATATCTCTTGGGTCCAAGGCGGAATGAGCGGTCCCTACCCCGCATTGGATCCGGGCCGCGCATTCGAGCGCGAGATCGAGTTCGGCGTTGCGTACAAACCGACAAACGCCTTGCGATTTTCGCTCGACTATTCAAACACGCGTTTGCACCGGAACGACACCGATCGTCTCGCATTCGAATCGAACCTGTTTACGCTCCACTCAACTTACCAATTCACTCGATTTACCTTCCTGCGGACGCGCGTCGATTACGATTCGCTGCATAAGAACACCAAGGGCCAGGTGCTCTTTGGTTGGACACCGAACCCGGGAACCGCTTTCTACGTCGGATATAACGACGATTTCAATTACGACGGATACAATCGGTTCACAGATCTTTATCAGCCCGGATTCGAGCGGAACGGGCGAACGGTATTTATTCGTATGTCGTATCTTTTCCGCAAAAGCTTCTAGCGGACAAGTTAATCACAATTCCGGGTCCTTTTTAAGCAACTGGTTAAAAAAGTTGTTGTAATTGGTCAAGGGATTGTGTATAACTTAATGAGTAGTCTGCATTTCTGCCATTTCAGGCAACGTTAGGAGCAAATATGAGATTAAACATTCGCATAGCAATTCTCGGATTGTGTGTAATTTTCACAAGTGTTGGCCTTGCCGTTGCCCAGCAGTCGGCGAACCTGAATATCGCCCTTCAGCGTGGTTATAGAACGGGCTATTCCGATGGTTATATGGCCGGCTATCGTGACACGATCGATAACCAAGCCCGCGACTTCAAGCGGCATAACGAGTACGGAAAGGCAGATCGGGCGTTCAATAAAGAATATGGCCCGATCGAGGATTACCGCGACGGCTACCAGCAAGGATTTGAGAGCGGTTATTCGACCGGTTTCGAAAAACGCTCGTTCGAATCAACGCTTCCGTCCGAGATCCATCGCCGGGGCGTAACGGCGGTAACGGCAACACCGACGACCGAGACACCGAAGCCGACGACCGTCGGCCCAACGGCCGCGAACCCCGAGACGACGGCCGTCACCCAACGCACAGAAACGCCGGTAACCGCGACCTATTCAGGTGATCCGAACGCGATCATCATCATCCCGCGCGACACCGAACTCCTTCTCGAACTCCAGCAGCCTTTGTCCACCGAGACGAATCGCGAAGGCGACAAGTTCCTGGCAAAGATCGTCTCGCCGTCGGAGATCGCAGGTGCGGTCGTTGAAGGCCGCGTAAGCAAGATCGTAAAGCCGGGCCGCATCAAACGCCGTTCGCAAATGACCCTTTCTTTCGACCGGATCGTCATCAGCGACCAGCGTTGGTCGAATTTTGCGGCGACACTCATCGAAGTGATGCCGGTCAAGGGCGACAATATCAAGACCGTCGATAATGAAGGCACCGCGATCGGAAAATCGTCGCTGAAGGGCGACGGCATCAAGATCGGTGCTTCGACCGGAGCGGGCCTGGTCACGGGTGCGATCATTGGCGGGCCGGTCGGTGCAGGTGTCGGAGCTGCGGTTGGAGCTGCATTTGGGGTCGGTGCCGTGGTCATTGAACGCGGAAAGCAAATAAAACTCAATGAAAACCAGCAGATCCGCATAAAGACCTCGTACGAGACGCAGATCCGTTAGTCCCTGGATAATCCTCCTCCTGTTGACACTTAAGCTGTCCGGAAAATGGCTCCGGACAGCTTTTTTATTTCGTTGTGGCCTCGCCGCAAAGCTGGCGCAGGCAAATCTCACGAAGTTTGCGACATCAAACCAATGACTTGAAGGGACGGGCGTCATCGGTTAAAATGAAAGATTGCCGGGATCGGCGGTTTTTGTCCGGGTTTTCCCCTTAAGAACCATTCGTCCGGCGGCCTGCGGCCACGGCCGGCTCATTGAATGAAGCCGACATCGCAAGCCCACGGCAAAATCGGCGGGCCGGTCTTGTTTATCGGACAGGCTCGAAAAGCAGGATGGGAATATAAGATCAAATGAGTACAGGAACTGAAACAGGATCTGGAGCCGCAACTGCCGGACTTCGAGGCGTTGTCGCCGCACAGAGTTCGATCGGCGACGTTAACGGCGAACAGGGAATTCTAATTTACCAGGGCTATAACATTCATGACCTCGCGGAACATTCGACGTTCGAAGAGGTCATCTTTCTTTTGTGGAACGGGCGTCTGCCGAAGGCGGATGAGCTTGCGGATCTGAAGGCGCGCATTGCCGCAAGTTACGCCGTACCGGCCGAAGTCGTCGCGTTGATGCATAGTTTTCCGAAAGATGCTGATCCGATGGATGCTCTTCGGACGGCAGTCTCTTCTCTTGATTTTTACGACAAGGCCGGCAAAGGTACGGATCGCGATTCCGCGATGAGTGCTGCGATCAAGCTTACCGCGCAGATCGGCACGATCGCCGCGGCATTCGACCGTATTCGCAGCGGCAAGGACGTCGTCTCGCCCGACGCGAGCCTTTCCATTGCCGAGAATTTCCTCTATATGCTTCGCGGCGAAAAGCCTTCAGCGGACGAGGCGCGGATGTTCGATGTTTGCCTGATCCTGCATGCCGACCACGAACTGAACGCCTCGACGTTCACGACGCGTGTCGTCGCCGGTACGCTTGCTGATATGTACGGCTGCGTGACCGCCGGCATTGCGGCACTCGCGGGCCCGCTCCACGGCGGTGCGAACACGAACGTGATGAAGATGCTCATCGAGATCGGCTCGCTCGACAATGTCGATGCGTGGGTCGATAAAGCCCTCGAAGAGAAGCGGAAGATCATGGGCATCGGCCACGCCGTTTACAAGACGGAAGACCCGCGTGCGACCTGGCTCAGACGCTATTCGAAACAGATGGCCGAAAAGACCGGCGAATCCAAGTGGTTCGATATGTCGCAGCGCATCGAGCAGCTGATGCACGAGAAGAAGGGAATGTTCCCGAACGTCGATTTTTACTCGGCTTCGACGTACTACCTGATGGGCATTCCGCTCGACCTTTACACGCCGATCTTCGCGGTTAGCCGCATCTCCGGCTGGACAGGCCACATCCTTGAGCAGTACGCCAACAACAAACTCATTCGCCCGCGCGCCGAATATATCGGCCCCCGCGACCTAAAATACACACCCATCGAAGAGCGATAGTTCTCCCTTCGTGACAATCATCCAAAAGCCTCGGGAATCCAAATTCCCGAGGCCCTTTTTGCTCTAAACCATTGCACGCAAAGAAGTTGCGGGATTTGTCGCGTAAAATGCGTGCGCGCTTCTGCGCACCGATATCGCGAAACCCCCATTTTTATTGGGCGCCGTGAACGCAGTTTTGCGCAAAACGTGTAAAAAACGAAGGCGTTTTTCGCCATTTTTTGAGAAAGTTGGCGGCGTCGGGTCTCCCGGAAGAACGGCCGACGGTGTAGGTGCCGCAGTTACGATGTTCTATAGGCGGCGACGGAATCGTCCCGGATCCGCGTAGGATGCACCCGGAGAGTCTCAGATGTTCAGGTCGCGTCAGATGCGGAATGCTGCTGAACGCCGCACGTAGTAAGGCGACCCGTGTGAATTGAGAACGGAAAACGGAAAACGCTATCGCCCGCTAACGCGGGCTCCATTTATTTTGTGGCGACTCGACGGTCGGGCAAGCCCGACCGCACTGCGATGCGGCAAGCCGTTCTCGGTCCAGTTCCCCGCAAACATCAATGTTTTACTGCATTTCGGAAGAGTCGTTTAAAAAACGTTTCTTTTTTACGTTTCGGGGGTAAGATGCACATGTAATCTGCGAAGATTTCATTGAACGTATCGTAGCTGTCTCGCATTCGCGTAGCATGCTCATTACGCAGTTTACGGAGTTCGCGACATTCGTCGGATGCCAGCTTTCCACTAGCTTCGAGGTCCGCGATCCCGTGGTCAGACGCATCAATATTGCTAACATTTAGGATCACAGTATCAATAAAATCCGCAATCCTGTCGTCGAATAAGAACGTCGACGCGTCTCTTGCTACAGATAGGTTTTCTTTCCAGTTCCCAGCTATCGAATTGTGTGCACCAAAACTCTTGAAGATTTTACTTAATAGCAGATAGATCCTGTATCGCTTTTCAAAAAGGTCGAGACGCAGTTTCGCGTCAGCAGTTTCGGCCTGCCGTTCGCCATTGTTAATATTTGCAGTTCCAACAATCCACGCGATTATAAGGCCGACTGCGGTAAGTATAGTGCCGAATATTGTGATGAGGGTGTTGGTCTCCATACTATTGGTCGGTGTCGGTGAACATTGTCTGTTGGGCCCTGTGTGAGAAGGCTTCTTTGGCGGCTTTTTTGAATGTTACGGAATCGGACGGCATCGAGACGCCGCGGCCTGCGAGGATATCTTCGACGGTGAGTATCTGAATGCGTGGGTAGTCCTTGTTGAAGAAGTCCGAGTGGTAGAAACCGGCCGAGACGGCCTCGGTGATCATCGGTTTTGTCGGAGGTTCGAGCGTGATATAGACGCCGATCGCCGCCTTCTCGCGTTCGACGAGGTGTCCGAGGTCGCGTATGTGCGAGACATTGACGTGTCCGCTTTTTACCGAGAAGACGATCTTCTTCGACTTGCCGGAAGTGTCGTCGATGAAGGCCATCGTGCCGTCGATGCCTTTGTCCGAACCCTTTTTGCCCTCTTTCTTTCCCGCTTCGGCACCCAAAGCCCTCGCACCGACGAGCGGCAGCACCCACCATTGGAAACCATATCGGTCGTTCTCGGCGAGATTCCTCGCACCTTCGAGATCTTCCGGCTGCCCGATGACACGATACGTGGCAGTGGAGGCGGAAACACGACCCAATGCCGAGAGAAGGTGTCGGCTGCAGCGTCTGAGCGATGCAAATACCTGCGAACAAGAGAGTTATCAATGTCGTGCGAAGCATATTGTCCAATGCGCCGAGAAGGCCGGTTGGCGCTCTTTTTTTGAAGATTCGGGAGGATGCGTTGCTGTTAAAGACAATTGTATGCGGTAAAGAGGTGCGTGGTCAAGAAGTTTTAACGTCGGAAAACATCATCGGAATCGTGCCGCAAGCTGCACGGCAGCGGTCGGTAGCCTATGATCGGAACTCGCGTTTGTGCATTTCGTGCAAATCGTGCATTTTGTGCGGTTTGTGCTTCAAAACGGGAGCGCCGTTTCGCTATGATTACACCATGGTCGAGACGGCCGTTCGTTCATTGACAATCTATGTTTAGGTTTCAGGTTTGGGATCCATATTTCGAATTTTAAATTTCGGATCTGAGATTTCAGATAGGCTTCCGATCCGTGCATTCGCAGCTGACCAGTGGTTCTCGCCTCGCCCAAGCCTTCGCGAACTTTGCGGCATCTCCCTGCGTTCTTTGCGTTTGAATTTCGGTTTGAAAACGCAAAGGCCGCCAAGCGAAACCCCGCAAAGACCGCGAAGGGTTTCGATCTCAAATTTCAAATTTCAGATCTGAGATTGATCAGGTCGTCCCCGTAGGGGACGCAAGAAAATAGCCCAGGGTAAGGCCGTCGCGGCCGCCACCCTGGGAAAGAGGTCGCAAAACAGATCGATGGAGCTCCGTTAGGAGCGACAGAGGGATTTGTCGGCGGCCGAGCCGCCTCCCGGAGTTCATTTTCCGTCCTAAACCACGCCGTAAACGACGTGGCTATGCGAGGCTATTGTCGGCGGCCGAGCCGCCTCCGACGTTGCGTTGGCTGTGGCGTGCTACAAACATGCGGCTCCTAACGGAGCCAAGAAGGTTTTTTCCCCGAAGGGGACGCAAGAATATAGCCCAGGATTAGGCCGTCTCGGCCGCAACCCTGGGAAAGCGGAGAATTGAGAGTGGAAAATGTGGTCCGATCTTTTTTTGCAATATTTTGGGGCAAATCGCGTAAGTGGTTGATAGAACATCACTTATTTGTCCCAAGAGGCTGTCCCAGAGGTGTCCCACGAGCGGTTGGCTGGGACAACGGGCTTCGAACGGAACAAAGATCGCGGCTAAACACAATATTGTTCAATAGGTTATGATATTTGTACGCGAGGTGAGGTTAGGATGAAGATTAAAAGAGCAATTACTGCGGCGATCGCCGTTTTTACGATCATCGTTATCGGGAGATTCGTGATCGTTGCCCAAGATATGAAACCACCAATTGCAAAGAAAGTTCCGAAGGTGTTGAAGATCCACGGTTATGAGATCACGGATAATTACGCGTGGCTCAGGGATCGTTCGGATGAGAAGAATCCCGAGATCATCAAGTATCTCGAGGAGAACAACAAATACACAGAGTCGTTCATGGGCAAGCATAAGGCGTTCGTTGATTCGCTTTACAAAGAGATGCTCGGCCGCATCAAGCAGGACGACACGAGCGTGCCCTATCACAAGGGCAGCTACTGGTATTTCACAAAGACCGAGGAGGGCAAGCAGTATCCGATCTACCTGCGAGGCACGAAACGCGACGGCTCGGATGCCGAGGTTCTCATCGATCAGAACGAACTTGCGAAAGGCCACGAGTATTTCGCGATCGCGGAATTCGACGTGAGCGATGACGGCAATATTCTCGCGTTCTCGACCGACACGACCGGTTATCGGCAATACACGCTTCAATTCAAAGATCTTCGCACGGGTAAGATGCTGCCGGAGACGTTCGAACGCGTTACGTCGTTCGTTTGGACGCCGGACAACAAGACCGTCTTTTTCGGGACAGAGGACGACATCTCGAAACGCTCTGACCTGATCTTCCGCTATGAACTTGGCAGCGGTGCAAAGCCGGCGGAGGTCTTTAACGAGAAGGACGTTCTCTTTAACTCCTTTGTCGGCCGCTCACGCGACGGCAAGATGCTATTTATCGGGTCGGGTGCCAAAACGATGGACGAATACCGATATCTCGCGGCCGATACACCCACCGGCGAGTGGAGAGTTCTCGCTCCGCGTCGCGAAGGCCATCAGTACACGCCCGATTATGATATGGGCGAGTTCTATTTCGTCACGAATCGCGATGGTGCCGAGAATTTCAAGATCGATCGTGCCGATGCCTCAGATCCGAGCGAGAAGAACTGGAAGCCATTCATACCGTATCGCGAGAATGTGAATATCGAGGGAATAGATTTCTTTAAGGATTACGCAGTTGTATCCGAAAAAGAAGACGGGATCGAATACCTTCGCGTCATGGACCGCAAGACGCGCCGCGCAGACATGCGTATCAAGACGGATGAGGTCGTTTACACGATGGGCCTCGGCCAGAATCCGGAGTACGACACGCCATACGTCAGATACAACTATGCGTCGATGATCACGCCGGCGTCAGTTTATGATTTTGACTTCAAGACGCGTGAGAGCAAGCTCGTAAAGCAGCAGGAAATTCCGAGCGGCTACGATAAAACGAAGTACGAAACGACGCGCGTGTGGGCCACGGCTCGTGACGGCGTGAAAGTGCCGGTCATCATAATGATGAAAAAAGGCACGAAGCTCGACGGCAAGTCGCCGATGCTGCTTTACGGGTATGGTTCGTACGGCGTGAGCATTAACCCGAATTTCTCGACCTCGCGGCTCTCGCTCGTCGATCGCGGGATGATCTACGCAATTGCGCAGATACGCGGCGGCGGTGAATTGGGCGAAAAATGGCGTCTCGCGGGCCGTATGTTCACGAAGCTGAATACATTCAACGACTTCGTGGATTCGGCAAAATGGCTCGTCGCGAATAAATACACGTCATCCGACAGGCTCGTGATCCAGGGCGGTTCGGCGGGCGGGCTGCTCGTCGGAGCGGCGGTGAACCAGGCGCCCGAGATCTTTCACGCAGCGATCGCGCAGGTGCCTTTCGTCGATGTGATGAATACGATGCTCGACGATACGCTGCCGCTTACGACCGAGGAATGGATAGAGTGGGGCAATCCGAACGAGAAAAAGGCGTGGGACTACATGGTGCAGTATTCGCCGTACGACAACGTCAAAAAACAGCCGTACCCGAATATGCTCATCGAGATCTCGATCAACGACAGCCAGGTTCCGTATTGGGAAGGTGCGAAGTTCGCTGCGAAGCTACGCGAATTCAACACGAACAAGAAGTCGGCCATATTGCTCAAAACGAATATGGGTGCGGGCCACGGCGGCTCTTCCGGAAGATACGACCGCCTGAAAGAGATCGCTTTCGATTATGCCTACGCCCTTAGGCAGGTCGGAGTAGAGAAGTGAGTTTATGGTTGATGGTTGATGGTTAGTTGTTCATTGTTGATCGCGATCCATTGGCAATTGTTCATTGACGGATTGTCAATTGGAACAAAGTTACCAATGTACAATCCCCAATTAACAATGAACAATTAACAATGAACAACTAACCATCAACTATTTCCCATCCACAATTATCAACAAAAGCCTGTAAATTCTACTCTATTGGCCATTTATTTCAACGGTTATGTGTGGAATAAACGGCATTGCCTTGCGTTTGGGACGGGTCGATGAGCGGCGGCTCGTCGCTATGCGTGATGTACTGGAACATCGCGGGCCTGATGATGCGGGCGTTTTCATCGATGGAAATATCGGCCTCGGGCATCGACGTTTGAGCATCGTTGATGTAAAGGGCGGCGTTCAACCGATGTGCCGCGGGAGCGCTGCGATCGTTTTTAACGGCGAGATCTACGACCACCGAGAAAGCCGTAAGATCCTCGCCGCTGACGGCGTTGAATTCACCACCACGTCCGACACCGAGACGATCCTCGCACTTTACGAACACTACGGCCGCGATGTGCAAGAGCATCTTCGCGGGATGTTCGCGTTCGCGATCTGGGATAAGACGAAGCAGAGCCTTTTGATCGCACGCGACCGGCTCGGCGTAAAGCCGCTCTATTACATTCATAAAGACAACGGCGATCTGTACTTCGCCTCGGAGATCAAGGCGTTGTTCGCCGCCGGTGCTATAAAGCCCGCGGTGAATTTCGCGGCCCTGCAGGATCAGTTCGCAAATCACGGGACGTGCGGCGATGAGACCTTGTTCGAAGGCGTAAAGCGGCTCAAGCCCGGGCACACGCTCGAATGGAAGAACGGCAAGGTCGAGATCCGCGAATATTGGGACCTTGCGTTCGAGCCGAAGCTTTCGCGTGCAAGCGAGCGGGACTTCGTCGAAGAGTGGCGTGAGATGTTTCGCGAAGCGGTCGAAATGCGTTTGATGGCGGACGTGCCTTTGGGGATGTTCCTCTCGGGTGGCATCGATTCGTCGGCGATCGCGGGCGTAATGTCGCAGCTTGTCGATGAACCGATCAAGACATTTTCGGTCGCGTTCGACGACCCAAATGCCAACGAACATCATTACGCTCGGCTCGTCGCAGATAAATTCAGGACCGACCATCACGAAACAATCGTCTCGCCGGATGACTTCTTCGACGCACTTCCGCGACTTGTTTGGCACGAGGACGAACCGCTCGGGTTCCTTGCGAGCGTGCCGTTGTACTTCGTCTCGAAGCTTGCGGCCGAGCATGTGAAGGTCGTGCTGACGGGCGAGGGTTCGGACGAGACGCTTGCGGGCTACGGCCGTTATGCGAAGGCGTTGAAGCTGCTCGAGATCGGCGAACGTTACGAAGCGGTAACGCCCGCGTTCATACGCGGTGCGGTTCGCGGAGGCGTTGCGGCGTTGCCGAGCGGTTTGGGCCGGAAGCTCGGGCGAACATTCTTAGCGCGTGATGCCGATATCGAGAATCTTTTCTTCGACAACTTCGCGGTCTTCCCGAAAAAAGAGCAGACGCGGCTCTTTTCACACGAAGCACGCGAGCGGTTCGGGCTTGCCGGTGCTTATGACGAGCACGAGCGGCTCCTCGCAAAGACGGATGCCGCGGACACGCTCGACAAGCTCCTCTACGCCGACACGAAGACATACTTGCACGAACTTTTGATGAAGCAGGATCAGATGTCGATGGCGGCGTCGATCGAGAGCCGCGTGCCGTTCCTGGATCACAAGCTCGTCGAATTTTCGGCGCGTATGCCGCGTGAGATGAAGCTCCGAGGAGCGACGACGAAGTGGATACTTCGCGAGGCGATGGCGGGCATTCTGCCGCAAGAGATCCTGACGCGGCCGAAGATGGGCTTTCCCGTACCGCTCGGCAAATGGCTGCGGACGACGCATCGGCACATCGTCGATGAATACGTCCTGAGCGAACGTGTCGCCGCTCGCGGTATCTTCGATCGCGAGTATGTTGCGTCGCTTGCTGCGAGACACGCGGCGGGCGAGAACGCGGATGAAAAGCTCTGGGCGTTGATAAATTTCGAAGTGTGGGTCAGAACTTTCATTGACCAAGAGGGTTAACCACAGAGAACACAGAGAACACAGAGGGTTAGAGGCCGGTTAGGTTCGCTTTTTGAGAATTGGATGACGAGAGTTGCAGTGAAAATGCAGAAAGACGAGGTAAAAAGGGCGTTGCGGGGCCGCGATATCGTGTGTTTTAGCCACGATTGGACGGGCGATCCGCTGTCGAAGACGCATTTGATGCGTGTGCTCGCGAGAGACAACCGCATTCTTTGGGTGAACGCCCTGCCGAACCGTATGCCGACCGCCGCTGCGAAAGATGTTTCGCGGATCGCGAGGAAACTGAAGAGCTTTGCCGAGCCTGTTCGAGAGGTCGAGCGGAACATCTTCGTGCTGAATCCGCTCGTGATCCCGGCGTACGGCAGCGAGTCGATCGTTTCGCTGAATCGCAAGTTCCTCGTGCGGCAGATTCGCCGTTCGATGCGGCGGCTTGGCTTCGAGAATGTCGTCAATATGGTCTTTAATCCGGCGGCCGGACTGATCGCGGGGCATCTCGGCGAGAGCGAGCTGATCTATTACTGCGTCGATGAATACACGGCGTTCACGGGCGTTGCGGCGGGCCTCAAAGAGATCGAGGAAGACCTGTTCCGCAAGGCGGATGTCGTCGTAGTCTCCGCCGAAAAGCTGCTCGAATCGAAGGCGAGATTCAATCCCGAAACGCATCTCATCCGTCACGGCACCGATTGGCGGCATTTCAGAAAAGCGGTTGACGGCAGCCTCGAATTGCCCACGGATGTCGCCGATCTGCCGCGGCCGATCATCGGTTTTCACGGCCTGATCGCCGATTGGGTCGATCTCGAACTTGTGCAGAAGATCGCAGAGCATTTTTCGCAAGGTTCGGTCGTACTCGTCGGCAAGCACACCATCGAAACGGAACGACTGGTCGCGGAATTAAGATCGATCGCGAACGTTCACGTCCTCGGCCGCAAGCCTTACAGCGAACTTCCGGCGTATTGCGCGGCATTCGATGTCGCGATAAATCCTTTCGTGATAAACGAGTTGACGCTCGCCGCAAATCCGTTGAAGGTTCGCGAATATCTGGCCGCAGGTTTGCCGGTCGTATCGACGGACATTCCTGAAGTGCGGGTACTAGCGGATGTCTCCGTCGGCGACTCGCACGATAGTTTTATTGAAAAGATCGAACACGCCCTCGCGCACGCAAAACCGCGTGCGGCGGTCAGCGATGCGATTCGAGCGGAGAGTTGGGAAGCGAAGGTTGACGAGCTGCGGAAGATACTTGAGGAGCGAAAATAGATGAGTGCCATTGTGAGTGAAGAGCTTGACGTTGTGCGGCAGCACGAACGCGAGGTCGCGGCGGGCGAAAGGTTCGAATTCGGGAAGAATTGGGCGGCGTTCCTGAGCGTTCTCGACGAAGAGCGGATCGAAACGGCCGTTGCAAGCCTTCGCAAGATGCTCGAATGCGAGACGCTCGCAGGCAAACGCTTTCTCGATATCGGTTCGGGCAGCGGACTCTTTTCGCTCGCCGCGAGACGCTTGGGTGCCGAGGTCGTTTCATTCGATTTCGATACGAATTCGGTCGCGTGTACACGCGAATTGAAGAAGAGATATTTCGCGTCGGACGCGAATTGGCGTATTGAGCAAGGTTCGGCTCTCGATGCGGATTATATCGCGAGCTTAGGTAAATTCGACGTAGTGTATTCGTGGGGCGTGCTGCATCACACGGGCGAAATGTGGCGTGCACTCGAGAATGCCGTCATCCCGACGCGTGCAGGGGGCAAACTTTTTGTCGCGCTCTACAACGACACCGGAAGCCAGGCGAGCCGCTGGCATTGGATCAAGAAGACGTACTGTCGATTGCCGCGGATCTTAAAAACGCCGTTCGCAGTTGCGGTGAGCTTGCCCGAAGAAGCAAAACGGTTCGCGTCCGCACTCGTGCGTTTAAAGCCGATGGAATACATCCATTCGTGGACGCGTTATAAAACCGGCCGCGGGATGAACCGCTGGCACGACATCATCGATTGGGTCGGCGGTTTTCCTTACGAATACGCGAGCGTCGATGCGGTCTTCGAATTCTATAAGGCACGCGGCTTCACGCTCACAAAGGTCGTAAGCGGAGGCGTCGGCCTCGGGTGTAACGAATTCGTCTTTGAGCGAGTCAATTAGTCGCGGACAAGCTTTGCCATCAGCTCGAGCCAGCGAGGGTCTTCGCGAAGCGTGATGAGGTTCTTGTCGCCTTCGAAATACGGTCGATTTTCATTCCCAAGGCGGATAGCCTTGTTGAGCCATTTGAAGGCAAGATCCTTGTCGCCGAGGAGGGCATACGACGCACCGACCCAGTACGCCATATCGTGATCGGCACGGGAGAGGGCGAGTGCCTCTTCGGTCAACTCTTCACGGGCTTCGTCAAAGCGTCCATCGCCCGCAAGATATATCGCATAGAGCGGACGAATGCCGTCCATCTCGGGATGCTCTATTAAGACCGATCTTATCAGGTCGATCGCGGCATCAGCATCTCCCTGATAATAATAAACGCCGGACCGAAATATCTTCAGCATCGGGTGATTCGGCTCTGCCCGTGTTCCACGGTCGAGTTCGTCAAGAGCTTTGTTGTAATCACCTTTGTAGATAAAGATCCGGGCTCGATTGTAGGCGGCGACGACGCGGGCCGCAGGGTCGAGCTTTGAGAGCTTTTCGAAAGCTTTCAGCGACTCTTCGTATTCGCCGTCGAGACGGTGCATCACACCTTTTACAAAGAACAGTGCGGCATCGTTGGGGAATTGCCGTTCGAGGACACGGATCTCGAGCCGGGCTTTCTTCTTCTCGCCGCGGGCCATATAGATCATCACCATCAGCACGCGGGCCTCGACCACGTTCGGGTCGTAATAGAACGCTTTGCTGAACGCTGTCTCGGCGTAGGTGTAATCTTCAGGGTCACCCATTCCTTTGAAAAGGCGGTTCGCATAGCATGCTCCGAGCCCGCTGTAAGCGAGAGCGAAATGCGAGTCGAGTTCGATCGCACGTTTGAAATTCGCGATCGCCGCTTCGCAGTCCGCAGAATCGAGAGTTCGGAAAATAAACCGAGCGAAGGCATCGCGACCGCGAAGATATTCTTCCCACGCATCGGCGTTTTCGGTGGCGCGACGGCCGAGCTTTTCTGCTTCGACGTCGGTAAGTTCGAGTCGCAGGCCCTCGAGAATGCGTTGGGCGATGCTGTCCTGAATAGCAAGAATGTCGCTGCCCTCGGCATCGATCCGGTCGCTCCAGAGTATGTCGCCGGAAGCGGTCTCGAGGAGCTGGGCCGTAACGCGAAGCTTGTTCCCCGCACGCAAAAAGCCTGCAGAGAGGACGGCGTTGACGCGGAGTTCGCGGCCAGCCGTGCCAGGATCGATGCTCTTGCCCTGATATTTCGCGATCACAGAACTCGGCCGTACGATGATCGACCGGATCTGTGCAAGCTCGGTAATGACCGCATCGGCGAGAGCGAATTCGTAGAACGAAGAATCCTTGTCGTTCGCGAGATTCTGAAACGGCAGGATCGCAACGCTCTTCTTCTCCGTGCCGGTCGCGGTCAGCAAAATATCGGGAGCCTGCGAAGATTGGCTGATCGAAAATGAACCGGAATGAGCCGTGGACGTTCGCTCCGGAGCAGAACGTCCGGTGAACCAATTCAGCATTCGCTTGACGGCGCCGCCGTCAGCGTGCGAGGGAGAAAATGTGTCTGTGGTCATTGGCTGTACGCCGGCGATCTGATGCAGGATGTTACGCAGATCATCGCGCATCTGAGCGATCTTTTGATAACGGTCCTTCGGATCCTTGGCAAGAGCCTTGTCGATTACCGACTGGAGTTGTGCGGGGACTGCGTCACGCCGAGCTTCGGCGATCGACTTTGGAGTTCCGTACAAAACCTGATGGCGGACATCTATCACGCTCTTTCCCTGGAACGGCCAAATTCCGGTAAGCATCTCGTAGAGCAGCACGCCGGTGGAAAAGATATCCGAGCGGACATCCGCGCGTTCGCCGCGCGCTTGTTCAGGTGCCGCATATGTCGCCGTGCCGTAAGGAATTCCAAGCTCCGTGATATCGCTTGCCCGTTTTGTACCGCCTCCGGCGTCGGTATGCTCGTCCTCGAGCAGTTTCGCAAGTCCAAAATCGAGGATCTTAACTTGGCCCGAATCGGCGACCATTACATTTCCGGCCTTAATGTCGCGATGAATAATGCTCTTTGAATGCGCGTAGGCAAGAGCATCCGTAACTTGGATCGCAATGGAGACCGCACTCTTTAGTTCGAGAGGCCGGCCGGAAACAAGCTGTCGTACATTCTTGCCTTCAATGAACTGCATCGCGATGTAGTACGTGCCATTAGATTCGCTGAAGTCGTAAATGGTGCAGATGTTCGGATGATCAAGTTGGGAGCAGAGCTGGGCCTCGCGTTCGAAACGCTTGAAGTTCGCGGTCTTTTTTGTGAGTTCAGGCGGAAGGACCTTTATGACCGCGGTGCGATTGAGTTTTGTATCGAGAGCCTTGTAAACGGTCCCTTGGCCGCCGGAACCGATCTTTTCCAGGATCTTATACTGATTGATCTGCGAGTCAACCATAAAAAGCGGCAACCTCCTACAGGCCGAGTAAGTTGAACCCTTCGGCCTCTTGGGGCGCTACCCAAAGCACGCTTTCAGACGTGTAAAAAATCAAAACTCCAATTATTGCCGTATCAATCAATAATCCCAAACGCAAAAACGCGATTTTCGCTGCGTTCGGCACCAGCGATCTTTCGAACACGATCTCATTGGTACTTGGGCGGCAACCTGCCGTCCTCTCAATAGACCGTTCAGCCCCGCGGCGGATCGCCCCAGCCGGAACCAAGAAACATACCGTCTCGAACAAACGTCGGCACTGTCGGGTCGCCATTGCTGAACGCCAGCATGTCGCGACGATGCTTCATATCATTCTGGGCATCGTACTCAATGAAAGGTTCGCCGAGAGCGGTGTAATGGTCTTTTGCCTTCTTGCAATACGGACAGCCGGGTTTTGTATAGATCACCAAGGCCATTGTTCAAAACTACACCTTTTGGCTATCATTTCATAGTCTGAATGCTAAAAGTCATTAGGTCGCTCGCTGATAGAGAAAAGAAATGTCAAATCCGGATATCTTTGCACCTTACGAAAAATTGGTCGAGATCAAGATACTTGAAAAGAAATGCGATGTGCCGGAGAACAACACGCTTCTTCGCTGTTTTCAATTTCTCGCGATGGATTCGGTATCGCAGGCCGATCTCTGCTGGAATGGGGATTGTCTAAACTGCCAGGTTTGGATCAAGAACGGTGAAAAAGAAAAAGGCGTGATCTCCTGCCGGACGATGGTCGCTGCGGGCATGGAGATCGTTCGCCTCTCTGCTGAAATGGATCTCGCGGCGATCAATACTTAGGTATCGAAGGGTCCACATCGTTCGACCACGCGGTTATTCCACCCGTTAGATTCGTTAGATCGCCCTGAAAACCTGCTGCCTGTAAAGCCTCGATGGCCTTTGCGCTGCGGACGCCGCCTTTGCAATGGACGACCGTATCGCGTGATGGATCGATCTCGTTCATCCGGGCAACGACCTGTCCGAGCGGGATGAGCTTGGCCCCATCGATCTTCGCGAAGGCGTTCTCGTCCGGTTCGCGCACGTCAATTAGCTGAACGTCCTCGCCTGCCTCGATCTTCTCTGCCAATTCTTTTGCTGTTATCGCTTTCATAAAAATACCTCCGAGAAATTTGCTGCTATTACTTCAGTGCTGACCACTTTAGCATTAACGAGGGCGACATTGTACGCAAGGGGCCAAAGTTGTTGACAATTCTTTACATCTCTACCGATTGCCCGCGACGGCAAATATTGTAAAATATTGACTCTATAAGTAATGTCAAGACTGTTTATCAGCCGCGCCGCTTTTGCATTTGTATCTGCGGCGATTTGTATCTCAACCGGGTGCAGCAAGAGCGCGCCGCAAGTTGCGACGCCTGAAAACTCGGCGAAGGATACGCCGATCGCGATCACCGTTGGGAAGAGCGAGTCCCGAGATGTCGCATCGACGATCGATGCGACGGGGTCGCTCACCGCGCAGGAAAAGTCGAATGTTTCACCGAAAACGGCGGGACGGCTCTCGAACGTTTATGTCAACGTGGGCGACTTCGTGCGCGAGGGGCAGACGCTCGCCAAGGTCGATGACCGCGATGCAAAGATCAGACTTGAGTCTGCTCGTGCGGCCGTAAGACAGGCAAAGGCCGGAGTCTCTCAGGCAGAGGCAAAGTTGGGCCTGCTTGGCGGCGGTAAGTTCACTGCAACGACGGTGCCGGAAGTTCTGACGGCCCGGGCAAACCTCGAACAGGCAAATCTTGAGTTAAAACAGGCCGAAGCAAATGAAAAGCGATATCGCGAACTGACCGAAAGCGGCGACGTCGCGATGATCACCTACGAGCAGTACAAGACGGCGCGCGATACGGCCCGTGCAAGGGCGAACGCAGCGCAGCAGCAGCTTGAGACGACGATCAACGTCGCTCGTCAGAGCAACCAGGCGATCGTCGGCGCACAGGCGGCCGTCGCTACGGCACAGACACAGGTTGATGATGCCGAGCGAGTTCTTGCCGACACGGTGATCAAGGCCCCGTTTTCAGGTTATGTGAGCGACCGCCCAACCTCTGTCGGTGAATATGTTTCCTCATCCTCAGTGATAGCAACGGTTCTGCGGACGAACCCGATCAAGGCGATAATCCAGGTGCCGGAAGGCGACGTGCCAGGCGTCCGGCTCGGAGCGGTCGTAACTATAACGGTCGATGCCTACAAGGATCAGAATTTTGCGGGGAAGGTTTCGGCCGTCAATCCCGCGATCGACGCGACCTCCAGGTCGGCTTCGATCGAGGCGTTGATCGATAATTCTGACAATCTTCTGCGCCAAGGAATGTTCGCAACGGCGCAGATCGTGCGAGAAGGCGGCACAAAAGGGATCTTTGTTCCGAAGACGGCGATCTTCCACGATGTTTCGACCCAGTCGTTCCGTGTCTTCGTGATAGCGGAAGGGGTTGCAAAGCTCAAGGTCGTGCAGGTCGGCCGCGAAGAAGGCGATTGGCAGCAGATCATTTCCGGCGTCGATGCGGACCAACCTGTTGCGACGAGCAACGTCGGCCAGCTTTACGAGGGCGCAAAAGTATCGTCGTAAAGGCGGGGAGTAGTTTATGCAGTGGCTCGCCGAAATTTGTGTTCATCGACCGGTCTTCGCGACCGTGATCGTGATGTTCCTGACGGTCGTCGGGGCATTCAGCTTCTTTACGCTCGGCGTCGATCGTTTTCCAAAGATCGACGTGCCTACCATTTCTGTTTCGACCAGCAATAGCGGTGCGGCCCCGGCCGAGATGGAGTCCGAAGTTACGGATCCGATCGAAGGTGTCCTAAATACAGTCCCGGGCGTGGACGAAATGCGTTCCTCGTCCTCACGAGGCAGTTCGCGGATCACGCTAAGCTTTAACCTCGAAAAGGATCCCGACCAGGCTTTCCAGGAAGTTCAGCAGAAGCTCAGTACGATCACTTGGCGTCTTCCCGAAGAGGCCGATCCGCCGGTTGCCCGAAAGAGTGATCCCGATTCATCGCCGGTATTGATGTATGCGGTCAGTTCGCCTCGCGATATCAGTGAACTGAGCGACATGGTCGAGGTCCTTATACAAGAAAAGATCGAATCGGCTGATGGCGTCGGCGAGGTCGTCGTGTTCGGGGGCCGGCCGAAGCAGATCAAACTTTACGTCGATCCCGACAAACTCCGGGCATACGGACTTTCGGTAAATCAGGTGGCAACGGCAGTTTCCGCGCAGAACCAGGAAATGCCCGGCGGCACGCTTGTTGAAGGGGCAAAGACGGTGGGTCTTCGCACTATAAGCAAGCTTACGAACGTCGAAGAATTCAACGACATCGTCGTTGCGACGAAGAACGGTTTTCCGATCAAGTTCCGCCAGATCGGCCGCGTTCTGGAGACAGGTGAGGATCCGTCGAGCACTTACTCGCTCGACAATAATCCAACCGTTGCGCTCGCCATTCGAAAGCAATCCGGTGCGAACACGGTCGCTCTGATCAATGCCGTCAAGGAGCGAATGGCCAACATCGTGCCGACCTTGCCTAAGGACTTTAAGGTCGCCGTTATTCGAGATCAGTCTGAATTCATCGAGAACTCGCTCCACGCGATCGAAGAGCACCTCGTGATCGGGGCAATTTTCGCGGCGGTCGTTGTCTTTTTCTTTCTCTGGAATTTTCGGTCAACGCTCATCGCTGCCCTCGCTATCCCGACATCGATCATTGCGGCCTTTGCTCTGATCGCCGCTATGGGATATTCGCTCAATCAGATGACGATGCTTGCATTGACCTTGATGGTCGGCATCGTGATCGACGACGCGATCGTCGTTCTGGAGAATATCTACCGCTTTGTGGAAGAGAAGGGGATGGACCCTTTTAAGGCTGCGGTCGAAGGTACGCGCGAGATCGGGCTTGCGGTTCTTGCTACTACGTTGTCGCTGCTAGCCGTATTCATTCCGGTAGGGTTTATGACCGGGATCGTCGGACGGTTTATGTCGTCCTTCGGCCTCACCTCTGCTGCAGCGATCGCGGTCAGTCTGATCGTTTCTTTCACGCTGACGCCGATGCTCGCCGCCCGCTGGATAAAGCCGAAAAAGGCACCTTCAGAGCCTCTGCCGGCTGAGATTCGTGATGATCCGACGGTCGCTTACGCGATCGAACACGAAACGGACTCAAAGAGCGGTTGGTTCTACGCGAAGATCGATGCGGGGTACACAACACTGCTAAAGCTCGCAATGCGGTTCCGTTGGGCGGTTGTCCTGATCTGTATCCTTACTGTCGCTTCTATTTATCCGCTGTACAAGTATGTGGGAATGGCGTTCCTCCCCGATGAAGACGAATCGAGCTTCCAGGTAAATGTCCGAGGCCCGCAAGGAACATCCCTTGCAGCAACACAGTCGATCGTTGACCGGATCTCTCGCGACATTAAAGAGAAAGTTCCGGGCCTTCTTAATTCGACCGTCAACGTCGGCGGCTATGGCGGCGGCGGAAGTGGTAATTCGGGGACCGTCAGCGTTAACCTTGTCCCGGTGAAGCAACGCTCGCAGAGTCAGGCCGAGATCATGGGAATGGTACGAGGGATGGTCAAACCATATTCGAATAAGGATTGGCGCATCAACGTCTCCGCAGCCTCATCGATCGCGCAGGGAATTGGTTTGGGACGCGGCGGCTCGGGCATCGGCTATTTCATTTCCGGGCCGGATATGGAACAGCTGAATTCTTACGCCGATCAACTCGTCGAGAAGATGCAGCAAGATCCGATCTTCCGCGACCCGGATAATTCGGTCGATGTCGGCACTCCTGAGGTGCGGTTCGTGATCGACCGTACGCGTGCGGCAGATCTTGGTGTCGATGCGGGCAATATCGCTCGTGCGTTGAATATTGCCGCCGCCGGCCAGCGTGTTTCGACCTTTAGCGAAGGCACGAAGCAATACGATGTGATGGTACAGGCGGATGAGCGTTTTCGTCGGACGCGGGATAATCTGCGGCTGTTCACCGTCAGTTCATCCAAGGGCGAGCCTGTTCCGCTTGATCGCGTCGTTACCGCACAGGAATCGCTCAGTCCTTCGACGATCCAGCGTCTGAACCGTCAACGCGTCGTTACGATCTCGTCGGGTCTGCCGCCGAATGCTTCGGAATCGGACGCGCTGGCTCGCCTTAAGGAACTCGTATCGTCATTGAATATGCCGCCGGAATATTCGAGCGGCGTCACCGGCCAGTCGAAGGAACTTGAACGCGCGTACAGTTCGTTCATGCTCGCATTCCTTCTCTCGTTCGTGTTCATGTACCTTGTGCTCGCGGCGCAGTTCGAATCATTCATTCATCCGGTCACGATCCTGTTGACGCTGCCGCTTTCTGTACCGTTCGCCTTGCTCTCGACCGCCCTTGCGGGGCAGACGCTGAACATATTCTCGGCATTGGGCATATTGCTTTTATTCGGCGTGGTCAAGAAGAACGCCATCTTGCAGATCGACCACACCAATTCGCTGCGTGCGAAGGGTATGGGACGTTATGACGCGATCATTCAAGCGAATCGTGACCGTCTGCGGCCGATCCTGATGACTACGATCGCACTTGTCGCGGGGATGGTCCCGCTGATCGTCGGCAGTGGTGCAGGTGCTGCAACGAACCGTTCGATCGGCATCCTCGTCGTCGGCGGGCAATCGATGTGTCTGCTTCTGACGCTGTTGACCGTGCCCGTTTTCTATTCGCTGTTTGACGATGCAGCGGAAACCACGCTTTGGCGAAAGATCGCGAGTCCGTTCCATAAGTTGCTGGAGAAGCTTCGCCGGAACAAAGATGAAAATTCGGAGGAGTCGATCGAGCGCTTGTGATGAAGCTTCTCTTAAGATCTTTCATGCCGCTTGGCGCGGCCTTTGTGGTGTTTTCGGCTGCCTCGGGTGCCGTCGCGCAGACCCCGACCCCAACGCCGGCTGATAAACCTCCTGTTCAGCCAACGTTTTCTGTACCGCTACGCCCGCTGCCTGATGCAACACGCATCGGCGTTGCCGCAGGAACCGAGCTGAGCCTGACCCTCGATGAGGCCATTGAGATGGCCTTGAAGAACAATAACGATATCGGGGTTTCGCGCGCAGGAACGAAGACTTCGAACCTGGACCTCCTTGGGGTAAAGGGCGCCTACGATCCGCTGCTCGCAAGCACGAATTTTTATGAAAGCGTTTCGGTTCCGACCGCCTCGGCGATCGGCGGCGCGGTCAATGGTTCAGTTACAACGACGCGGGCTTCGAACAACATCAGCATCGATGGCCTTGTGCCTTTCGGCGGAGCATCTTACTCGGCGATCTTCAACTCTTCCAGGAACACCTCGAGCAACACGAACTCGTTCCTGAATCCGCAATTTCCTTCGAGCCTGAGCTTCAGCTACACCCAGCCGCTGCGGCGAAACCGTTCGATTGACCCGGCACGACGCAATATTCTGATCGCGAAGAAGAATATCGAGATCAGCGAGACGCAGCTGCAGACCGAGGCGATGAACGTCGTCAATACTGTGGAGCAGGCGTATTGGGATCTTGTTTACGCCCTGCGTTCGATCGAGGTGCAGACCGACACGCTAAAGCAGGCCCGAGCGCAGCTTGAGAGCAACAGCAGAATGGTCGAGAAGGGAGTACTCGCACCGATCGAGATCGTTGCGGCGAGAGCGCAGATCGCGACGTTCGAGCAGAATGTTTATGATGCGCAGGAAGCGGCGACCCGTGCCGAGAACACTCTCAAGACGCTCATTCTCGCTGAACGCTCTGCTCCTGAATGGGATCGTCCGATCACACCGGTTACACCTGCGGCCGTTCCTGTTCCTCAGATAGGCCTCGAAGTAGCAAAGATCGAGGCGTTCAGAAAACGCCCTGAGATCGCAGAATTTCAGCTTAGGCAGGATCAAAATCTGATCGATCAGCGATTTTATAAGAATCAGAAGAAGCTGCAGATCGACCTTGTGGGAACCTATACTTCGCAAGGCCTGGGCGGAACCGAAACGCCGGCCGCGATCAACCCGATCACGGGCTTGAGCCGCGTGCCTCCCAATCTTGTTGGCGGGTATTTTACTTCGCTAAGAAATCTGTTCGGTCAAGAGTATCCAACTTATCGTGCGAGCCTTGTGTTTTCTTTTCCAATTGGAAACCGAGCCGCGAAGGCAAATTACGGCAAGGCGCTTGTTGCAGCCGACAGCCTCGAAAAACAAAGGGCCGCACGTGAGCAGTCTGTTGAAGCTGAAGTGCGAAATGCGCTTCAATCGCTGCGTTCGACAGAAGCCCGACTAAATGCCGCGACCGCGGCACGAGAGGCGGCCGAAGAACTTTACAACAGCGAAGACCGTCTGTTCCGCGGCGGAACGAGCACCTTCTATCTTGTTTCGCAAAGGCTTCAGGATCTTGTGGTGGCCCGCGGCCGCGAACTCGCCGCCCGAACTGATCTAAATAAAGCGATCGCCGGATTCAACCGGGCAATGGGCACAATCCTCGAAGTTCACAACGTAAAGTTAGAAAAATAGGATCCAACAGAAAGGCCCGCAAAAAAGCGGGCCATATCCGCGATCGTGAGGTACTATTTGCCGTCTTTCACCGCGTTCAAGTCGGTGCTGCCGCCTGTGAATTTCCACTTGCCGCCTTCGTTCACGAAGGTGAACGGAGTCCAGCCTAAGTAGTCGCCCCCTTTTATCTCAGCGACGGCCTTGTTGCCTTCGATCTTCTCGTTGCGAACCTCGACGGGCTTGTCCGGGATCGTGTCAAATTCGGCCATATAGGTCGCAAGGTCTTTAGCTCCATCCTCCTTCATCTGCTTTTCCGAGCGGGCGAAGAATTCGGCCGAAAGGACCTCCCTAAGAGCGGCCGTGTTCTTGCTCTTTAGCGCGTCGTAGTAAGCATGTACGACCGGAGCCAGCGTAGGTGCGTTGTTGATAGTTTCTTCGACGGGCTTAACGGTCGTGCCGGCAGGCACATTCGCCGGAGCAACCTGCGTTTGCTGGTTCGAATTCGGCGAAGATGTATTTTGTCCGCCCGAGTTCGAATTCGAGTTTGTATTCGTGTTCGCGGCCGGACCTCCGCACGCCGCAAAAAATAAGCTTGAAAGAGCAATAATTACTGAACCGAAATAGAATTTTCTCATATAATGAATCCGTCCAAATCACATTGGAATATTAGAAGTATAAATAATCTGATATGTCAGCCAAAACAGCCGAGACACATCTTTCGCGACTTTATTTGATCGAAGGCCTGCCCGAACCGCTCACGCCGGCTAGTTCGCACCTGCAGCTGTTTGACGGCTATATTCCGAATACACGTTTGCGGATACGGAGCGTTCGCGACCCATATTCGAAGGCGTGGACGCGGACACTGCAGCAGGTTTTCCTTTCCGAAGACAGTGGGCACCCGGCCGTAAAATTCTCCGAGCTTCATCTGAATGAGGCCGAATATGAGGCGTTTGCCGGGCTTGAAGGCCAGGAGATCAGGAAAAATCGCTACTTTCAGGAGTTTGAGCGTTCGAAGATCCTTTTCGACATTTATCTAGGTAAGCTTCAGGGATTGGGAACCGCGAGTTTTGAATTCGGATCCTCTGAGGATTTTGATACATTCGAAGCGCCGCCTTTTGCAAAGCTCGAGGTTACGGGAAATCCGTTCTTTTTAGGGACGAATTTGGTCGAGAAGACGTTCGCAGACGTGCAGGACGAGATCCGAGAATTGATCGACCGCTAGTGCGTTCGAGCGGCAAGCGGAACGGCCCGTTCAAGCGAAGCGAATATCTGCAAATAGATCTGTGTTTCGCGCGGAATCAGGTTCGTCCAATCCGCACCTCCGCGACGAATGTAACCTGCGAGCCTCGCCGGATTGGAATTGTACCCGGCGGCCATTAGGTCTTCTTGCCGTGCGATGCCGTCGGCCATTGCCTGCGAGATCGTATCGTTACTCGCAAGATCGTTCCACGTCATCTGCATGTAAAGAAGCATTGCCTTCGTCGCATTGACGTGATCCTGCATACCGCTGACGAAATCGGGCATCAGATTCGCCTGCGGAAAACGGGCTCGGACCATACGATACGTCGAAGGGATCATCTGCACCATCCCGCCCGCGCCTGCAGAGCTGACCGAATATCGATACGTCTGTCCCTCATTCAAAGCGTAGAGGGTAAATATATCATTGAAGATATTCGGATGAAGTTCGGTGCGAAAACGCCAATGATCGACGTGTTCGACAGTCGCAAGGCGTTCGGCGATGTCGGCCACCTTCGGCTGAATGACATAGCCCGCATGCCTTAGTTTTTCGCGCGCGACCTCGATCGTGTTACGAACGTAATACCTTCCGGCACTGATCACGTCCGGAGTAATAATGCCCGGGTGCGTTGAAACATAATATGCGGTTTCAATAAAGCGCCCGTTCCTAACGACCGGATATTGGATCATAAGGGGCAGCTTTGAGCGTCCCGATTGATCGGTCAGTATGATCGGAGTATTCACGCCGTTTGCCCGGACGTTTCGAAAAAAGAGCGTCGAACCATCGGTCGAGACCGCCGAACTCGTTGTGTTCTTTGCGAGGAACGCATCTTTGGAAAGCGATACAAACTCGATCTGACGAGTGCGTTCGTCCAAATACGCGATCTTTACAAAGTAGATCGGGTCATTTCCAACTGCCTCTGAACTGCCGATCGTGACCGGTCGCGACTGCATCTCACGTTTGGCTTCTGCAAGACGCGACTTGATCTGCGAAAAGCTGAGGCCATCGAAATTCACGTTCGAAGCGGCGGGCGAGTAAGAATTTGCCGAAGGATCGGTCGAAGGGCCGGTCGACGGAGCACTCCCTACAATGATCGGAGTCGGCGTTACCGCAACACGCGGAATGGGTGTCGGTGCGGGCCTCAGCGTTGACGTTACAACCACCTTCGACGATCTAGAATTGCTCTCCCCATTATTCGATTGGGCAAGGCCCAAAGCGCTAAGCGATAGAACGATTATCGAGGAAAATGCTAATTCTTTTTTCATTTCTTGTTCGAGGAGCGGCACCCTAAATCCTTGTGAAAATCTAACTGTCTGTCGCAATGGCTTTCGACGACGGCCATTCTTAGATTCGCTTAAGCGCTCCGCCGTTGTCAATCATTTTCGAAAGTTTTATTGCATATACAAAAATCTCTTATGTGTTTGGCCGAGCAATTTGGCGGCCGAATTTGCTAATCTCTTATTTTCGCGAGTTCTAGCGAGCAGACTCTCAAGATCGGGATATCTGCCGAAATCTATGGGAAAGCATTTTGGAACAGACGGCGTTAGAGGCCGAGCAGGCGAGTTTCCGCTCGATGAGCGAACCGTGAGCATTATCGGCAGATCTTTGGCGCGACAGTTTGAGGCGAGTCTTGGCCGCAAACCTCGATTCATTTCCGGGCGTGATACACGCGAATCCGGACAAGCGATCGAGGGTGCGATCCATGCGGGAGTTGCCGCGGAAGGCGGACAGATATCATCTGCGGGAGTAATCACAACGCCCGGCGTTGCATTTCTGACCGGTGCGGAAGGCTACGATGCGGGCATTGTTGTCAGCGCGTCGCACAATCCGTTTGAAGATAATGGAATCAAGGTCTTTTTGCCGAGCGGCAAGAAACTCGACAGCTCGATCGAGAAGCTTATTGAGGAGGATATTGAAGCTGGCGAGATCGAACCGGTGGCCCCGACCGTTCTAAACGAAGATCTTGTCGAAGGCTTTGATGAAAAGTACCTGGAACACCTTCGCTCTGCTGCTGAAGGAAGTTCGCTCGCGGGCTTTTCGATCGTTTTGGATTGTGCGAACGGGGCCGCCTACGATCTTGCCCCGAAGCTTTTTCGCAGCCTTGGGGCAGAAGTTCTCGTCATCAACAATTCTCCGGACGGGCGGAACATAAACAAGGACTGCGGCTCGCTGCATCTTGATGGGCTCGCTGCTGCGGTGGTCGAGGCCGGCTTTGATATTGGCATTGCATTCGACGGAGATGCGGATCGTGTCCTTTTTGTCGATCATAAGGGCAATATCGTCGATGGCGATGGGACCCTTTGGATCCTTGCGACCGAGATGGCCGAGAAGGACAGACTTGCGAACAATAAGGTCGTTGCGACTGTGATGAGCAACATCGGCCTTGAGATCGCGTTCAGGTCGAGGAATATAGAGCTGATCCGCGCGAAGGTAGGCGATAAGTACGTACTTGAAGAGCTTATCCGTACCGGTTCGGTTGTCGGCGGCGAGCAGTCCGGCCACATAATTTTTCCTGAACGCAGTCTCGTCGGAGATGGAATGGCGACCGCGGTGTTGACGCTTTCTTCCCTTGCACGCCGTGGACTCTCTCTCTGTGACGCAGTGGCCGGGTTTCAGCGATTTCCGCAGGTCCTCGTGAATGTTGCGGTCAAAGAAAAGCGGCCTTTCGAAGAAGTGCGTGCGATCGCGGAAGCCGCCGTCGGACTTGAAAAAGAGATGGCGGAAAACGGTCGACTGCTGCTTAGATATTCAGGAACTGAGAATCTCGCACGCGTTATGATCGAGGGCGTCGATCAGGACGACATTGAACGGAAGGCTGCCGCCCTCGCAGACATCATACGGGAAAACCTGGGATGAGAGCTTCGCCAACAGCGATGGACCTATTTGAGACGATCGAGATCGGACAGGGGAACCTCGACTCCGTTGGAGCCTTCGCACGCCAACGGCTTGGGAACCGAGCGAAACGTGCTTTTCTCGTCTCGAATCGGAAGGTCTTTGGGCTTTACGGGCAAGTGGTCGAAGCAAGTCTTCAGAAGGCAGGTTTCTCGACCGCGGTCGCGCTAATTGGCGATGGTGAGAGATTCAAAACACTGGCCTCCACAGAAAAGGTCTTGGCGGCGATGGCTGCCGCGAGAATCGAGCGGACCGATGCGGTCGTTTCACTAGGCGGAGGTGTTGTCGGCGATCTTGGTGGATTTGCAGCGGCGATCTATCTGCGGGGAATCAAGCATATACAACTGCCGACCACTTTGCTCGCGATGATCGACTCGTCGGTCGGCGGCAAAACCGGCGTAAATGCTTCATTCGGCAAGAATACGATCGGCGCATTTTACCCCGCAGCGGGAGTGTTTGCTGACGTAGAGTGCCTTAGAACGCTGCCGGAACGCGAGATCGTGGCAGGGGCGTGTGAAATGGTAAAACACGCCGCGATCAGTGGAAAAGGGCCCCTGAAGCGCACAAGAGCCTGTTTTTCTGATAGAAGTCGGCTCTTTTCCAGCGAAAAGCTCGCGGCCTTGGTACGTGAGAATGTTGCTCTTAAAGCCAAGATCGTCGATCAGGACCCTTTCGAGGATGTTAAGCGGACTGACGGCCGTTCGCGAAAGATCCTGAATTTTGGCCATACGCTTGCTCACGCTCTCGAAAAAGCCACAGATTATCGATATTTCCGTCATGGAGAGGCTGTCGGCTACGGCATTCTTTATGCCGCCAAACTCTCAAAAAAGCTTGCGATTTGTGACAAGCAGGATGTAGAATTGTTATACGATGTTTTGCACAGCGTCGGCGTTTTGCCGTCGCTTGCGGGCATCGAACCTCAAAAGGTCTTTGAGGCATTTCAATTCGACAAAAAGAATATATCCGGATCACTTCAATGGATCCTGCTTCGAGGTATAGGCCGGCCTGTAGTATTTTCGGGCGATCAGATCTCTCCAAAAACCGCTCTTTCCACACTCGAAGCGTTTCTTAAGCTTCAGAAGTAAGCTCAACAGCGAAGGAAGTTTAGAAAAATGCAGAATGTAACGAACCGAGTCAATGAACGCGGCAGTGCCGGCGTCAAATTTCTTATTGTGCTGGCTTTCATATTGTTGGTCGCGAACGCCGGATACAACTACATCCCGGTAGCGTATCAAGGTGAGGCGATGAAGTCCGATATGGAGACCGCGGTGCTGCAGGGAATGGCGCTGCCGGGCAACGTCGATCCCGTCAAGAACGTGAAGGAGCGCCTCGAGAAGGCAATTTCAGCGAATGAGGTTCCGTCCGACGCTCTGGTCGAGGTGAAGAAGGTCGGCCCGGGCGTTAATGCCCACGTGAACTACACGATCCCGGTCTCGATCCTTCCGTTCGGGATCTATCGATACAACTACGTTTTTGATCACACCGCAACCCCAAGCGGACTGCTTTTGAAGCAATCCGGGAGCTAAAGGTTTCTTGCAGCCTTTCTGTTCAGCGAACAGAAATCCGGCTTAATCCTTTTTCCTTTTATCTTTTGCGTCATCACCGCCGGGGGCGATGTAATACGGCCGCGCCTGAACGCGATATGCCTTTTCGTCGTAGATGCCGTCGCCGTTGACATCGACCTTTACCTGCAGTTTGTATTTCTGGCCGGGAGTATGCGGACTATTGAGGTCATAGGCGATGTTGTACTGGTTCCGCAGCAGAGCGTTGATGCTGTTCAGATAATCAGGGATCTCACTCTCGAACGTCATTGGAAAGTGCATTCCGCCGGACTCTTTTGCGATCGTGTTCATCGAATTCTGAGCTTGTAGGAATGTGAGGCGGCCGGGCAGGCCCGTAGCGAGGTCGTCCATTGGACCAAGCAGGTTCTCGTAACGCTTAAAGAAAAGATTGCCTGTGCTGATCACATACACGGGAACGCCGGCTTCCTGAACAATGCGCCGAGCCTGGTCGTAGCTCGTCTTGCTGAAGGTGTCGATTCCGGAGGCAACAAGGATAATGGCCTTTCGCGGTGCGCGCAGATTTGCCATTCCGGCGTACTGAGCGGTTTTTGCTTTGGAGTTCTCAAGGACGACGGTGTCGGTCGTTCCGCCAAGCAGCGTAAATTTTAGGGCGTCCCACAAGTTATTCTCGCGGACGGCGGGTGTACTTCGAAACAATAGATCGACCGCTTGGCGCAGACGCTGCGGGTCATTCGTAAAGTCGGTGATCGGCGTTGGCCGAATATCGAACGCAACGATCGAAGCGTAATCATTTGGCGGTTTGATAAAGCGCGAGACAAAAAGAGCCGCAGGCCGTACTACCTCATATGCGCCGGGCTCGAATATCCCGCCCGCGGCGGAACCAAAGACCTCGCTCCATTTGCTGAATTCGATAAGAACCGTGACCGTGATCGGTGAGTCCGGCGTAGTAAAAGCTGAGATCGGCTGCTGCTTACCATCCTCAAAGATCGCAAAGTTCTCTTTCCTTAGTCCGGTGACAACAGCTCCGGTCTTCTTGTTAACGACCGTTACTTCGACGGAGACGATGTTCGTCGAGACCTTTTCGATGCCGGGATCAATGATCGCATTCTTTTCCGCTTCAGCCTGTTTGCGTTCTTCCTCGGCCTTTCTAAGTTCTTCGGCGGTCGGCGGTTTTGGGCGTTGATTTCGTTTTTCGTTTCCCGGTGCCGTATCAGGACGCTGCGGCCGAGACTGCGCAAGTGCCGCGACTGCCGCCGCAAAAACGAAGATGAAGATCAAAGCGACGGAAGAAAGTCTTGGAAAACGCTTCATATAGCCCTTTTGTCTGTAAAAAAGTTAGATACGTGTCCTGCCAAAATAGTTGGACACGTATCGCCGTTCGGATAACTTAAATTTTACACGAGTTGAAGGGGCGAGCGAATGTCGGGACCTAGATCTTGAAGCCGCCACGGGTCAGCATCGTCTCAAAGTTGGCCTTATCGACCGCCTTGATGTAGGCGTCTTTAGGCTCGACCATGCCGTTCTTTACCAGCTCAAAAAGGGCGTCGTTGAGCACGACCATACCGCTGTTCTTTCCGGTCTGCATCGCAGACGGGATCTGGAACGTCTTTCCCTCACGGATCAAATTGCTGATCGCAGGAGTTACGATCAAGATCTCAAGGGCCGCGACGCGGCCGCCGCCTTTCTTTGGTAAAAGGGTTTGGGCGATAACGCCTTTCAGCGATTCTGAAAGCATTACTCGAATCTGCTGCTGTCGATCTGCCGGGAATTGGTCAATGATACGATCGACCGTTGAGGCCGCGGTCGTCGTGTGCAAGGTGCCGAAGACGAGGTGTCCTGTTTCCGCCGTTTCGATCGCGATCGAGATAGTTTCGAGGTCGCGCATTTCGCCGACGAGCAAAATGTCCGGATCCTCGCGAAGCGCCGCACGCAGGGCATCTTTGAACGAAGCGGTGTGATTGTGGACCTCGCGTTGGTTCACGAGACATTTGATGTTGTCGTGGACGAATTCGATCGGGTCCTCGATCGTTATTATGTGGTCTTCGCGATTCTGATTGATGTGGTTCACCATCGCACAGAGCGTCGTGGACTTTCCCGAACCGGTTGGGCCTGTGACGACAACAAGGCCTTTCGATAGGTGCGTGAGGCCGAGAATTGCATCCGACAGACCAAGCTGCTCGGCGGTCGTCATCTTTGTTGGAATTATGCGGAAAACGGCGCCCATTCCTTTCCGGTCCATGAATATATTCGAGCGGAAGCGCGCCAAGCCCTCGATCTCGTACGCAAAGTCAGTATCGTGCCGCTGCGCGAATTCCTCAACGTTCTTCTTTGGCATTATTTCGCCGAGAAGCTCCCTTATCGAATCGGCTGTGAGGGCGGCGTCTCCGGGCGAAAGCGGCTGCATTTTGCCGTCCTTGCGGATCATTGGCGGCATCGAGACGGAAAGATGGAGGTCCGATGCGCCGGCTGCGGCCATCGCTCGGAAGAGGTGATCCATTTGCGAATTCACTAGCGTTGGACTATGAGTCGAGGGTAGTGTTGGGAGGAGCGGCGGCTCCGAAGGCGGCGGCCAGCCATTTGTCTCTTCCGTATGTTCAAATGGCTGGTCCGTCAGCGGCGTATAAGTGCCCGAAAAATCATCGCGAGCGCCTTGGGGCTCGTACGTCGATGTGTCAGAAAAGACGGTGGCGAATTCCGGATCGTTGGCCGAGACGACATCCGCAGCGGGCATACCGGCGATCTCGTAGGCGGGCACTTCAACACGTTCTTCGACGACCAGCGTTTCCGGGCTCTTTTCGACCGGCGTCAAGGTCGAAGTATATTCGTAGCCCGCAGACGCGCTGTCAAAGTCCGAGAATTCGGCCGGCGAAAGCGGCAAGATCGGTTCTTCAGAGGCAGGCTTGGGTGCAGACTCCTGATAGGCCGCGGTTTCGGACGGCGCTGCTTGTGGCGCAAAGACATTTTCGGGCGTAGGTGAAGATGTACGCTGATCGGCAAGCTGCGGCCGAATGACAACGTTAAAACCGGCCGGGGATTTCCTTACAACGAACTGGAATTTTCCAAGAGTGTGTGGATGCTCGAATTCGATCTCAGGTGAGTGGGGAAGGATGAGCTTGATATCCTGCGGGATCAGGGGGAACACCATCATACTGATCTGAGTGCCGAGAATCGGGGTGTTCGAAATCTCGATAGTACGTGAACCCGCGATCATGAACGGCTTTTTGCCCGGCTCGAGACGCAGTTCATCGCTGCAGCTGGACAGAAGATCTCGCAGAAATTCGTTAAGTTTTTCCATAGGGGATAAGAGAAACCGCAGAAAATAGATAAAAAATGCCGAAGGCGTCGGCTTTTGAGGGGTCTTCTCTATAGCAGGCGGAAAGCCTACAATAGTTAGGCTAACACAGTTTAACGGCGTTTGTCAGCGATTTTTTTCCTGCTCTTTGAGATCTAAACGCTTACGTTCTCTTGGTATTCGCCCCAGACTTTACGAAGTTCATTGCTGATCTCGCCGATGGTTACGTAGTTTTCGACGGCAAAAAGTATGTGCGGAAGGAGGTTTTCGTCTGTTTTGGCTGCAGATGCGATTTTCTTTAGGGCATTTTCAGCATTAGAAGCATCGCGCCGGCTCCGCAGGGCCGCAAGCCGGGCTCGCTGGTCGATCTCGATCTTTTCATCGATCCGTAGGATCGGGACCGGCTCGACATCTTCGGTACGGAACTTATTTACACCGACGACGATGGCATCGTGATGCTCGACGGCGAGTTGGTAGTCGTAAGCGGCCTGTTGGATCTCGTTCTGGACAAAACCTATCTCGATCGCGCGGAGCATGCCGCCCAGGTCGTCGATCTTTTCGATATAGTCGGCGGCCGCTTTTTCAAGCCGAGTGGTGAGCTCCTCCACCGCGTAACTGCCGGCAAATGGATCGACCGTGTCGGCGACACCGGATTCGTATGCGATCACCTGCTGTGTACGCAATGCAATGCGGGCCGCATTTTCTGTCGGCAGACCGAGAGCCTCGTCCATCGAGTTCGTGTGCAGGCTTTGGGTGCCGCCGAGTACGGCCGCGAGGGCCTGGATCGTGGTTCGAACTACATTGACCTCGGGCTGCTGCGCAGTGAGCGTTGAACCCGCAGTTTGTGTGTGAAAACGGAGCATCATCGACTTTTCGTCCTTTGCCGAAAAGCGATCGCGCATAATCCTCGCCCAAAGACGGCGGGCGGCTCGGAACTTTGCGATCTCTTCGATCAGGTTGTTGTGCGCATTAAAAAAGAATGAGAGGCGAGGGGCAAAGTCATCAACTTCCAGCCCGACTGCGATCGCGGCTTCGACATAGCAGATCGCATCGGCTAGCGTAAAAGCGATCTCCTGAGCAGCCGTCGAACCGGCTTCGCGAATGTGGTAGCCCGAGATGGAGATAGTGTTCCAATTCGGTACCGCTTCAGCACAAAAAGCGAACGTGTCGGTGATCAACCGCAAAGATGGTTTCGGAGGATAGATGTAGGTTCCTCGGGCAATGTATTCCTTGAGAATGTCGTTCTGGACCGTGCCGTTGACCTTATCGAGAGCGATATTTTGCTTTTTAGCTACCGCAAGATAAAGGCAGAGTAAGGTCGAGGCCGTCGCATTGATCGTCATCGACGTTGAGACCTGATCCAGCGGAATGCCGTCGAACAGCGTCAGCATATCCTCGAGCGAATCGATCGCGACACCAACTTTCCCAACCTCGCCGGCGGCCAGCGGATCGTCGGAATCGAGCCCGATCTGTGTGGGCAGGTCAAAAGCGACGCTAAGGCCCGTCGTGCCTTGCGAAAGCAAGTATTTATAGCGTTGGTTCGATTCCTCAGCGGTGGCGAACCCCGCGTATTGCCGCATCGTCCAGAAGCGGCCGCGATACATCGACCTTCGAACGCCGCGAGTGTAGGGAAACTTTCCGGGTTCATTCAGCTCGTTCTCATAGGAGATCGGCGCCGTATTCCCAGGGTTGAAGTCGTTCGGGAGTTCGATGTCCGAAGAGGTGCAAAAACGTGTCCGTCTGTCTGCCATTTTCTTTTGAAATAGGTTATCACAGACTTCGTCCAATGCGGGTTTTGGAGGCTCGGCATCGGTCGTTTAATCTAGGAGAGATCGGAATTTTGTAACGCGTGAATTATTTCAACTACTACACCGAGATCGAGGATACGTTCGTCCGGCGGAGAGGAAGGCACCTTTTCCTTTCGCCGCTGGATTGGGCGATGATCGACGGTTGGAAAGAACGCGGTATTCCTTTGCACATAGTTCTCCGATCGATCGAGGCCGTTTTCGATGTGTATGACCGCCAACCGCCGGGGACTCGGACCATCAAGAGCCTTTTCTATTGTCGCGAGGAGATCGAAATACAGCATCGCGAATGGCTTAATTCTCAGACAGGCAAGGGTGACAACGAGCAAGGAACTGCGTCAGAACCCGAATTTTCGGTCGAACGGATCGGTGCGCACATTGACGATTGTGCCGCAAGACTTGCGGAGTGCAAGATAGAGAGCCTCTCCGAGGGGATTTTGCGAGCGCTGACGCATCTTTCCGAGATAAAAGCGAATCTAACCAATGATCTCGATACGGTCGATAAGACCCTGAGCGATGTGGAAAAGCTGCTTGACCGTACGCTGCTTGAGAATTGGGAGCCGAATCATTTGGCGACGCTTGAGGCAACGGTCAAGAGCCAGCTCAAGCCTTATAAGAGCGAGATGGAACCGGACAAGTATCGCCAGACCTATGAACTTATGGTAATGAAGCGGCTTCGTGAGGAAGCAGGGATCCCGCGTTTAGGCCTTTATTTTTTATGAGAGTTTTTGTTGCGGCGTTTGTTGTCTTGGTAAGTGTTTCGTTCGGTTTTTCCCAGAAACAACGCACCCCACATAAGAAACTGCCCGGCACCATTCCTGTGAAAGCGGGAACGGAGCTGCGCGAGGCTGCACTAAAGCTGGATGCCGGAACGGTCACCGGCCGCAGCTATATCAATCCCACCCTGAGCTTTCAGGTCACTTTTCCGGACAGCTGGCTGATCCCGGGGCCGGATTTTGAGGCCTATATGAAATCAGCCGGCTTTGACCTGCATACGCTGAACACCGAGGCCCTCGGTCCGCTCGCCAAGCAGCGGTTCGCAAAGAACGTCACGGTGCTCTTGACCGCTTACCGATCAATGCCGGGGACTCCCGATAACGCATTCTTCCTCATCGCGGCCGAGAATATTTCTGGCGTCCAGCAGATCAAAGACGCTGTCGATTACGTCGATGTGGTCCGACAGAGCCTTCTAAATGCCAAGCTTCCGGCCTCTTTTAAGGTCGGGGAGACAGATGCCGAGAAACTCGGAGCCATGCAATTCGCCTTTCTCGACACATCAACGGGGACACAGAAAAGGCGGGTTTATGTGACGGTACGTGATGGTTATGCAGTGCTTTTTGCCGTCTCGTACGTGAGTGATGAGGACCTGTTGACCGCGCGCGATGTTCTAAGGACCGGTGACTTTTTTCTGCCGACACGGGATAACGTGCCCACGCATTGAACCAAAAGCAGGAATACACCTAAAAACCTGCGCGAGCGCATATTTCGTTTCGGCGCGAAGTAGGAACATGGTCTATACGCTGGCCGCATCGTCTGTCTCAGGCGGCAAGGAGAAGATCATGATCAGTCACCATACGAACACGGAACAAGGGCATTGGGTTTTGGCGAAGATGGGCAAGCGGGTCCTGCGTCCCGGCGGACGCGAACTGACGGCAAAGCTCATCGACGAACTCGATATCAAAAAGACGGATGATGTCGTGGAGTTCGCACCGGGAATCGGCTTCACGGCCGCGTTGACGCTTAAGCAGGATCCGCACTCATATACGGGCATCGAGCTTGACGAGACCGCTGCAGGGAATCTGAAGAGCATTGTGAACGGCAAGAATCGAAAGATAATCAACACGAGTGCTGCTGACACAACCTTGGACGCGGATTCTGTTGATAAGGTCTATGGTGAAGCGATGCTGACGATGCAGGCCGATCATCGCAAATCCGAGATCATCGGGGAAGCTTTCCGTATCCTGAAAAAAGGCGGCCTTTACGGCATACACGAGCTCGGGCTTGCTCCGGACAATATTTCGGACGAGACAAAAGGCAGCATTCAGCGGGACCTCGCGCAGACGATCAAAGTTAATGCTCGTCCGTTGACAGAAAAAGAGTGGTCCGAGCTGCTCGAAAAAGAAGGCTTTAGCATCGTCAAGATAGAAAAGAATCCAATGAGTCTGCTTGAACCAGGCCGCGTATTCAACGATGAGGGCTTTTTCAGAGCGTTGGGTATCATATTCAACATCGCGACGCACCCGAAAGAGCGCGAACGGATAATGACCATGCGGAGAACATTCAGAAAATATCGCGATCACCTGAACGCGGTCGCGATCGTCGCAAAGAAGCACTAGATCCATTCTCGCAATTCGCTCGTCCTATGCGATTTCGATGATATGCTCGGAGAATGTCGATATTCTCCGAGCTTGAACTCAACGAAGCGCATAGGGCTTTGTTGTCCACGCTGAAAAAGTGTGAGAAAGTTCAGGGAAACGCCGCTTTGGGCAAGTCGCAGACGACGCTTCTGGAACGCCGTATTGCCGCAATCAAAGTGGCTCTTGCGTTGATCGAAAAAGAATTGGATGACGGACAAAGGAAAGTGCACGACCAGATAAAGGCCTATAACGACAAACAATCCGCAGAATACGCCGCGGCCTGCGACCGCCTTCGCGAAGTGATAGATCGCGAACTTCGAGAATCGGAGAGCAAGATCTGGCACGCACATCCCGTTTGGTTCTTGGACGGGAACCCGATCGTCGGTTACAGCATCCAAAAGCCGGGCGTGCGTCTAATGTTCTGGAGCGGTGCCGACTTTGAGGAAGACGCCCTGAATGTCGTTGGCAAGAAGTTCAAGGACGCGTCGATCTTTTACAGCTCAGTTGACGAGATCGACGTGAAGGCTCTAAAACGTTGGCTTAAAAAGGCACGCGAGATCCAGTGGGATTACAAGAACCTCATTAAAAGAAAAGGTAAACTGGGGAGGCTGAAGTAAACTACCGACTGCATGCTGACGGCGATCAACCCCAAACTGCCGATGCGGGATAAATCGGCGACCAAGGCGTACTACATCGACGGTTTGGGTTTTACCGAGATCAGTGACTACGGCGATTACCTGTTGGTTGGACGCGACAACATCGAGATCCATTTCTTTCTTTTTAAGGAACTCGACCCAGCGGAGAATTCCGGACAGGTTTACATTCGCACCGACGACATCGAGATGCTCTATCGGTCATTGCCCGACGCGAATATCGCTATTCACCCGAACGGCGCGTTACAAGCAAAACCGTGGGGCCAGAAAGAGTTCTCATTGCTCGATCCGGACAATAATTTACTCACGTTTGGGGAAGCGGATAGCGTTTAGGCAACGCGCTTTTTGTATCGGTAGCCGCACCTACGGATCGGCGATAGAGAAGGCTAACAAGATGATCGAGTTAAAGATCGAGAGGATCGTGCCGCGGGGCTTTGGGATCGGGTTTGCGGACGGTTTGACTGTGTTCGTGCCGCTAGCGGCGGCGGGCGATCGTGTGCGTGTCGAGATCACGCAGCGGAAGAAAAAGATCGCGTTCGCAAGGATCGTCGAGGTTCTTGAGTCGTCGCCGGATCGGCAGGAGCCGCCGTGCAGATACTTCGGCGAGTGCGGCGGGTGTGATTTTCAGCAGATGAATTACGCCGCGCAGCTTGGGGCGAAATCCTCGATGGTCGCGGATGCATTGCGTCGTTTGGGCAAGATCGAGACCGGAGATATTGAAGTGGTCGCAAGCCCGCAGGAATTTGGTTATCGCGGCCGTGCGCGGTGGCAGGTTCGCGGCCCGATAGTTGGATATTTTCGACGCGAAAGCCACGATGTGATCGATGTTGAGGCGTGCCCGATACTAAAGTCAAAGCTGAATGATGGTTTAAGGTCGGTTCGTGACGGGGCCGCAGCAGGCACCATCTGGCCGGATGAGGTGGAGGCGGCGGCCGACAGTGAAACGGTCGTTCTTTCGACCGATGATGATCCTGACAGATCGTTGTCATGTAATGCCCTAGGGTTCGAATACAATTTTCGTTCGACCAGTTTCTTTCAGGCAAACAGCCTGCTGATTGAGCCGCTCGTTAACTTTGCGACTCTCGGATATTCAGGGACAAAGGCTCTTGACCTTTACTGTGGCGTTGGGTTATTCACGCTGCCCTTGGCGAAAAATTTTGAAACCGTTGTCGGGGTTGAGGGAGATCACGATTCGATCAGGCTTGCACGACAAAATGCTGATCGGAATCGGATCTCAAATGCCGAGTTCGTTCAAGGCTCCGTCGTGTCCTTTGTTGAGGCTCGACAAGCAGATGGCCCGGAGTTCATTCTGCTTGACCCGCCGCGATCGGGGACGGAAAAGGGTGTGATCGAACAGATCGCTACACTTTGGCCGAAAGCGATCTCGTATGTTTCGTGCGACCCTTCGATCCTTGCGCGAGATCTGCGCCTGTTATTGGATGCAGGATACGAGCTGAAAGAAATAAAGGCTTTCGACCTTTTTCCGCAGTCCCATCATGTCGAGACGGTAGCGAAATTATCAAGAAAGTAAACCAGTTCGCGACTTTAGGCTCTTTCTGGGTTCCGGATATACAGAATTTCCCTTAGAATCTGTGCATAGACTATGCCGAAGAAAAAGCCAGAACCATCGGAATCGATCGCGACACGCCTTTCGGTAAAATGCCGATATTGCGGGCAAAAGAACGCCGTTCGCGCCGACTATAAAGCTCACGATGCCAACTGCGGCAAATGCAAGCTGCCGCTATCGGACGCACCGCGAAAGACGTTCGAGAATTTGGACAAGAATGAGTATATTCACCCGGCAGATGCAAAGGCGATGGCGGCCCTCAAAGCGATTCCCGGCGTTGACAGCGCGCTCAAGAAACTCCTCGCTTGGACCGGCGAATCCGCCATACGTGTAATGTTCACGGCGTCTGCGGTAAAGGTCACGCCGAAGCAATGCCCCGACCTGCACGCAAAACTCGAAGCTGTATGTGCGTCGCTTGGCGTCGAGGCGCCAGATCTTTTCGTTCAGCAGAATCCGATAGTAAATGCGTTCACGGGCGGCGTTGAAAAGCCGATAATTGTCCTCCATTCCGCACTCATCGAACGCTTGAATGATGAAGAGACGTTTGCTGTCATAGCACACGAGGTCGGACACATTCACGCCGAACACGTGCTCTATCTGACGGCGGCAAGGTTGATGGAATTTCTTCTGAACCGCTCGGTTGCGGCGTTGCTGCCGGGAGCGGAGATCATCAAGTTGATCGTTTCGATGGGAATTGCGAGTGCTTTGCTCGCATGGGCACGGCGTGCGGAACTCTCGTGTGACCGAGCGGCTCTCCTGGTCACGCAAGATCCGAACGTGATCGGCCGCACAATGATGAAACTTGCGGGCGGTACTTTTGCGTCAAAGATCGACTACGAAGAGTTCCTCGCTCAGGGCCGCGAATTCAAGAAAAACTACGATGCGAGTTCGCTCGATCGCTTTTGGGCCGATGTCACAAATGCCGGCCTGACGCACCCGTTTCCTATCTGGCGCGTGGCCGAAGCCTTGGAGTGGGCCGAGGGCGAGCAGTACAAACAACTTGCGGCCGTGTGATTTTACGATTGATTCATCGAATTGATTTGATTATCACAAAAAACTAATTTACGCTCGGATTTACACATCGGGATAGCTGAGGCATACTTTGAGCCGTGTGCAATTTGCAGAATCTAAGGGATTTAGTAAACTTGTCCTAGCTTTACGGCTCGCAAAAAAAATTAACCTAGCGCAGTCAATTGCTGAGCAGATTCCTGCTTAATTCATTGCTTGCGAAAAATTCCACTTGATCGGGGCGAAAGTTCACACCACCGATCGAGGATGAACGAGTTTTAAGATGGCACAGATCTTTAGAAAGAGCGCCAATAACATTGCGAAGATCAGCATGGTGACTGTCGTGCTGCTGGCGGGCGTGGGCTTTTACGCTTGGACACAGCTTGCCAGATCGTCGTACCTGACAGGGCAGTATCTCGAGATACAGCAGCCCGTGCAGTTCTCGCATAAACACCACGTCGCCGACGACGGGATCGATTGCCGTTATTGCCACCAGACGGTCGAAACGACGGCATCGGCGGGAATGCCGTCGACACAGACGTGTATGAACTGTCACAGCCAGCTGTGGGCCGACGCTCCGTATCTGGAACCGATACGTGCGAGCTTTCGCGATAACAAACCGATCCAGTGGAATCGCGTTCACGACCTGCCGAAATACGTCTATTTCAACCACAGCATTCACATCGCAAAAGGCGTGGGATGCTCGACCTGTCACGGCCCTGTAGATAAGATGCCGCTCGTTTATGAGGAGAACACTCTTCAGATGGAATGGTGCATCCAGTGTCACAGAGAGCCCGAGAAGTTCATTCGTCCGAAGTCCGAGGTCTTCAATATGGCCTATCGCCCGGAGGACACGGACCAAGAGACACGCGATCAGTTGAAGGTCGATTATAAGATCCGCAGTCGGGAGATGCTTACGAGCTGCTCGACATGCCACCGATAAGAATTTGGATTCTCGCCCAACAGCACATTTAGGGCGGCAAAAGTTTTAAGGAATAAGCAAAAAAATGCCCAGTCCTGACAGCAAAATAAATTTCGCTTTGCTCCGCGACCGCATCTTGTCGCAGAACGGAAAAGAATATTGGCGCAGCCTCGAGGAATACGCCGATACGCCGGAATTCAAAGAATTCGTCTCGCGCGAATATCCGCACGAGATCGAAGAATGGGACAGTTCGCTCAGCCGGCGAAACTTTGTCAAGGTGATGGGTGCTTCGCTCGCTCTCGCCGGCCTTACCGGCTGCGTCATTCAGCCGACCGAGAAGATCGTGCCTTACGTGAATTCCCAAATGGGGCTTCTTCCGGGCAAATCTAATTACTTTGCGACCGCGATGTCGCTCGGCGGCGTTGCTGTCGGGCTGCTCGCAAAATCTTACGACGGCCGACCGATCAAGGTTGAAGGCAACCCGGATCATCCGGGCAGCCGCGGGACGACCGACATCCTTGCACAGGCCTCTGTGCTCGGAATGTTTGACCCGGACCGCTCGAAAGAGGTCGTGTTTCGCGGCGACCCGAAGACCTGGCAAGCATTTTCGACCGATCTGCGGGCGAAGATCGAAGACAATCGCGCAGACGGCGGTGCAGGCATCCGATTCCTGGCCGAGACCATAACTTCGCCGACGCTTATCGATCAGTTCAACAGCCTAAAGACTGAACTTCCGAACGCTAAGCTGATCCAATACGAGCCGATCAACAGCGATAACGCGATGAATGGGGCACGTGCGGCATTTGGTTCGGCCGCTCAGCCGATATACAAGTTCGACAAGGCCGACCGCATCCTTTCACTTGACAACGATTTTCTCTCGCATTTTAACGTTGCCTATACGAACGATTTTGCGAAAGGACGCCATTTCTCCGAGGATAAAGAGGAGGTCAACCGCCTTTATGTCCTCGAAACGACGATCACGATCACGGGTGCAAAGGCCGATCACCGGCTCGCTATTAAGCCAAGCCAAATGGCCGAAGCCGCAAAGGCTATCGCAAAAGCAGTTGGCGTTGCGGGCGTAAACTCGACCTATTCGGACAATGCCGCCTGGATCGCGGCGATGGCCAAGGATCTACAGTCAGCGAAGGGCCGTTCTCTGGTCGTTGCAGGGGATAATCAGCCGCCGGTCGTGCACGCTCTTGCGCATCTGATGAATGCCGCTCTTGGCAACGTTGGGCAGACGGTCGTTTATACCGAGCCCTTTGCGCCGAACAGCGAACGCTCTCAGCTTGACCAATATCGTGAACTTATCGCTGATATTGACGCCGGGAAGGTCAAAATGCTCGTTATCATCGACGGCAACCCGATGTATAACACGCCTGCGGACCTGAAACTGGATGCCGCAAGGATGGATAAGATCCCATTCCGGGCTCATCTCGGACTTTACTCGGACGAGACGGCGGTGTATTGCCATTGGCATGTTCCGTCGAAGCATTATCTCGAATCGTGGAGCGATGCGAGAGCCTATGATGGTACGGCAAGCATCATTCAACCGCTGATCACACCGATCTACGACGGACACAGTGTTCATGAGTTAGTGCAGCTATTCTTTAAGGAGAATTTCGACAAGAAGGATCTCGATATCGTCAAGGCCTATTGGCAAAAGACCGGGATCACACCTGCTGCAAACGCCAAGGCCGCACCTGCGGCGGCGCCGTCGGAACCGACGATCAATGCCGGGGAAAAGGCTTCGGTTGCTCCTGTTTCGGCCGCAAAGGTTTCGCCGGCTCCGGAAGTGAAACCTGCTGCGTCTCCTGCTGCATCCGTACCTCCGGCGGGCGGCAAGACATTTGAGGACAACTGGAGAAAGGCCGTTCACGACGGACTCATCCCGAACACCGCGGCTGCTCTGAAACAGGTCACAGCAAGTGCCGGGTTCCTTTCTCAGCCTGCTCAAGCCGTCAGCGGCTCCGGAGAACTTGAGATCTCGATCCGGCCGGATCCGAGTGTCTATGACGGCAGGTTCACGAACAACGGCTGGCTGCAGGAGCTGCCGAATCCGCTTAACAAGGTTACTTGGACGAACGTTGGCCTGATCAGTCCGAAGACGGCGGAAAGACTCGGTATAAACCAATCGCGCGATGTGCGCGAGCAGGCCGGCGCTTCTGAAGGCGTAACGTTCTTTAATACAAAGGGCGGCAACCTCTTCTCAGATCAGGTTCGCATAACATACCAAGGTGCAGAAGTTGCCGAACCGGTTGCGATGTGGATCTCGCCGGGACAGCCGGACGACACCATTACGCTCCATATGGGCTACGGCCGCACAAGGGCGGGCAACGTCGGGTCGAATATCGGCTACAACGTGTTCAACGTAAGGCGTTCGGATGCTCTTGACGCAGGCTTTGGTTCTCTTAAGGCGTTGGGCTCGCGGGAAGAGGTCTCTTCGACTCAGACGCACTTCAATATGGAAGGCCGCGACCTGCTGCGATCGTGGGATTTCAATCATCTCGAAGAAGAGATCAAGGCCGGCCATCAGCATAACGAGATCGATATGTCGATGTTCCCGTATGAGGAGCATCAGGCCACTTACGCGAAGAACCATAAGTGGGGAATGACGGTCGATCTGAACTCTTGTGTTGGGTGCAATGCGTGCGTGATCGCGTGCCAGTCTGAGAACAATATTCCGGTAGTCGGTAAAGAACAGGTCGGGCGCCACCGTATGATGCATTGGATGCGGATCGACGCCTATTACGGCGGCGATGATATCAACGCTCCAGAAGGGCCGCATTTCCAACCGGTCCTGTGTCAGCAGTGCGAACAGGCTCCTTGTGAGGTCGTTTGTCCGGTTCACGCGACCGCGCACAGTGCCGAAGGTCTGAACGATATGACGTATAACCGATGCGTCGGAACTCGTTATTGTTCGAATAACTGTCCGTACAAGGTCAGGCGCTTCAACTTTATGCTTTATCAGGATTGGGACACGCCTCAGTACAAACTGATGCGAAATCCTGAAGTTACGATAAGAAGCCGCGGTGTGATGGAAAAGTGCAACTATTGCACGCAGAGGATCGCAGCGGCCCGGATCGCCTCGGAGAAGGATGGACGAGCCATTCGCGATGGTGAGATCATGACGGCTTGCCAGTCGGTCTGTCCGACGAACGCTATCACTTTCGGTGATATGCACGATCCGGGTAGTGCGGTCGCAAAGACCAAGCAGGACCACCGCAACTATAACCTCCTGAACGAGCTTAATACACAGCCTAGGACGACGTACCTTGCAGGTCTGAAGAACTTTAACACCGAAATGCCTGATTACAAGGCGCCGGTCTTTCCGGCAAATGAGAAACCTGCGAAGGAGCAGAATACCGGAGGCGACGCTCACTAGGCATACTCTAGTTGCGAGAAATCTATGCAGGATGCGATAGAAGAACGAAAGCTGCACCCGGCGATGGTCGAAGGCGATCACGACTTCGGAACCGTAAGTGACCGGATAGGCGATCTTACTCTCAAAAAACGGACGCCGTTCCATTGGTTCATCGGCTTCGCGATAGCCTTCCTTGTAGCGCAGCTCCTAATGGTCACGATCATTTATCTCGTGACCAAAGGTATCGGCATTTGGGGTACGAACCAACCGGTCGGCTGGGCATTCCCGATCATCAACTTCGTTTGGTGGATCGGTATCGGGCACGCCGGTACTCTGATCTCGGCGATCTTGCTGCTATTGAACCAAAAATGGCGAACGTCGATCAACCGTTTCGCCGAGGCGATGACGCTCTTCGCGGTTGCCTGCGCAGGTCTTTATCCGGTGTTCCACACCGGCCGGCCTTGGCTTGCCTACTGGCTGTTCCCGTATCCGAACACGATGGGCATTTGGCCCCAATTTCGCAGTCCGTTGATGTGGGACGTTTTTGCCGTCTCGACGTATGCGACGGTCTCGCTGCTGTTCTGGTATGTGGGCCTGATCCCTGACCTTGCGACGCTGCGTGACCGTGCTAAGAACAAGTATTTCAAGAAGGTATATGCAATCTTCTCTTGGGGGTGGCGCGGCAGTGCACGACACTGGCATCGATACGAGCTTGCATATTTGATCCTTGCGGGCATCTCGACGCCTCTCGTGCTTTCGGTCCACTCGGTCGTGTCCTTGGACTTCTCAGTTTCGCAGATCCCCGGCTGGCATGCGACGTTCTTTCCGCCGTACTTCGTTGCCGGTGCTATTTACGCCGGTTTTGCGATGGTGCTGCTATTGGCGATACCGCTTCGGCACCTTTACAACATGAAGGATTTTGTCACCAAGACCCACTTGATCTTGATGGGCAAGGTGATGCTTGCGACGGGCCTGATCGTCGGCTACTCCTACATTATGGAGGCGTTCTTCGGCTGGTACAGCGGTTCGCAGTATGAGTGGTTCATGATCAAGAACCGCATCTGGGAAGGCCCATATTGGGCGTTCTACTGGATGCTGATGTTCTGCAATGTGATATCGCCGCAGTTCCTTTGGTTCAAGCGATTCCGCGAGAGCGAATTTTGGCTCTTTATCATTTCGATCATCGTAAGCATCGGGATGTGGCTCGAACGTTTCGTCATTATCGTAACGAGTATCCAGAGAGACTTCCTCCCTTCGTCGTGGGCGATGTATTCGCCGACGATCTGGGACTGGTCGATGTTCGTCGGTACCCTAGGATTCTTCTTCTGCTTGTTCTTCCTGTTCGTGCGATTCCTGCCGATCATCTCGATCTTTGAGGTCAGGACGCTGCTGCCGCAGGCGAATGTTCACGGCCGTCCGCAGGATTTTGATGAGAACGTGCTCGAGATCGAATACACGTACGACAAGACGGATCCGCCGAACAGTTAAGATAGGGAGTTCTTCGAAAGTTGGCTTAGCGACGGTTATTTTTTTGAGTATGAGCGAGAATATCTACGGAATAATGGCGGAGTTTGACACGCCGACCCAATTGGTCGATGCAGCGGTCAAGGTCCGTGATGCCGGATATACAAAAACGGACGGTTTTTCGCCGTTCCCGCTGCATGATATTGATGAGGCTCTCGGCATCAAGCGCAGTGTGCTGCCCTATTTGATCCTGACGGGCGGAATAACAGGCCTCTTGACGGCTCTCGGCCTGGTCTATTTTGTTCACGTCATCGATTATCCGATCATCGTTGGCGGCCGCGGCCATTTCAGCCTTCCGGCGTTCATTCCGCCAATGTTCGAGCTGACGATCCTTTTTGCGGCGTTCACGGCCGTTTTTGGGATGCTGTTCTTGAACGGGCTTCCATCACCCTATCACCCGGTTTTCAATATTCCGCGATTCGCATTGGCGTCGAGGGAAAAATTCTTCCTGCTGATCGAATCCAGTGACCCGCTTTATGACTACGAGAAGGTCCGAGCCTTTATGGACAGTCTTTCGCCGCAGGAGGTCTTTGATGTCCCTGAATAAACGAACCGAAAGACGGCTTTATCTGCGGTTTGCGCTGATTCTTGCGGCGGTCTGCGGCATGCTTCTTTCAGAGGCTTGCGGCGTTCGCTCGGATATGCAGGATCAGCCGCGGTATGACGCTTACGAAAAGAGCGATTTCTTTTCAGACGGCAGATCTTCGAGAGACTATCCGGAAGGAACGGTCGCGCGCGGCCATCTGGAGGACAACAAGGCCTTCTTTACCGGCAAGATCGACAATCCGGATCCGAACGCCCAGGCCGCGACCTCGACAGATGCGAATGGAAATACCGTGGTGGCAAGTTTTCCGAACGCGATCACCGAATTTCCTCTTCCGGTCACGAAGGAACTTATCGATCGCGGCGAAGACCGCTATAAGATCTACTGTATGGTGTGTCACGGCCAGTTCGGCGACGGTGACGGCATGGTCGTTCGACGCGGATTTCCACAACCGCCGACATATCACGATGACCGTCTGAGAAACGCTCCTGTCGGACATTTCTTCGACGTGATCACGAACGGATGGGGCAAGATGAACCCATACGGTTATCAGGTGCAGGCGGCGGACCGCTGGGCGATCGTAGCCTACATACGAGCTCTCCAGCTGAGCCGTAATCCTGATTCGAATCTGAAGATGACTTCAACTGCAAATTCAAATACGGCCGCGCCTGTTCCCGCGAAGCCTGAAACTCCGGCAGCGAATGCCGCGACCAATCGAGGAGGCACGAGGTAATGGCGGACGCTCAGAATTATCGTGCCCCGGAGTGCTTGAGTCGTTGGGGAGCCGTTTCGCTCGGTATTGGTGCGATCGCGCTGATAGCTTGGGTGATCGGCACGTACTTTAACGTCGAACAAGGCCTAAGGTCCTGGATTCTCGGGTTTATTTTTTGGGGCGGCATAGCGATCGGTTCGCTTGGACTCTTGATGCTCCAATATTTGACCGGAGGTGCGTGGGGCGTTGTGCTTCGACGACCGCTTGAGGCGGGAACGCGAACTTTGCCGCTTGTCATCCTGCTTTTCCTGCCCATCGCCTACGGCGTTGCGACGCATCAGGTCTATGAGTGGACGCATCTTCCTGCTACCGACCCGGTGATGGCTCAGCGCGGCATCTTTATGACGCCATGGGCCTGGATACTTCGCGGGTTTATCTTCCTCGGCCTGTTTTCGGTGATGGCCTATCTTTTGAACAAGTGGTCCGCAGGTCAAGATGAATCTACCTCGTTCGATGATTCGTCCAAGCTGCTCGAGAAAATGTCGAGGTTCTCAGGGCCGACGCTGGTGATCTATTGTCTCGTCGTAACGTTCGCGTCGGTCGATTGGGTGCTTTCGCTCGATCCGCATTGGTTCTCGACTATTTGGGGACTGCTGTATGTGGTCGGTTGGGCTTTGAGCTGTCTGTGTTTCATGGTCGCGATCTTGGCTGGGCTGATCGACCAGGAGCCGATGAAAAAGATTCTCGGCAAGAGGCATTTTCACGATCTTGGCAAACTCATTCTTGCCTTGGTGATGGTCTGGGCGTACTTCAGCTTTGCTCAATACCTCGTAGTGTGGTCCGGTAATATTCCGGAGGAAACGGCCTACTACATCCCAAGAACGAAAGGCGGTTGGGCGTGGATCGGAGCATCGCTAATCTTTCTGCATTTTGCCTTTCCTTTCCTTGTGCTGCTTCAGCAGGATTTCAAGCGGCACGCGAAGTGGCTCGCCGGGATCGCGATCTTCGTCTTGGCAATGAGGATACTTGATTTCTTTTGGCAGGTCGGCCCTTCGGCCCGTATCGACTCGCTTGGGCTTGAGGCCGGAGCGTTCTATGTGCACTGGCTCGACCTTGCGGCTCCGATCGCGATCGGCGGACTTTGGCTTTGGTGGTTCTTCGGGCAACTGGCGAAGAAACCGCTTGTTCCTGTTAACGATCCGTACCTGGAGGAAGCCATCGAGTTTGGCCACGGCCATTAGCTCTTGAAGTAAGAGGTTCTTATGTCGAGCAAGAAAAAGGTGATGACACCGGCGGATTTTGATAAAGCATACGAAGAGAACGAAGTACAGCTGCGCGGCGTGGTCTATTTCGTCGGAGGCCTCACGGTCCTGATCGTGCTGGTCTCGGTGTTGATGTGGTTCTTTTTGTCGCAGATGCATGAATATCGCGATGCGACAAAAGGCCCGGCGAATCCGCTGGCACTTTCGACCAAAGAGCGTTTGCCGGACGGCCCAAGGCTTCAATCCGCACCGGGCTTCGGGGTTGAAGGTCCGAGCGGCCACGTCAATCTGGAGTTGACGCAGCCGGCTGCCGAGTATTTAGAATTGAAGAAGCAGTGGGACTCGATGGAAAAGAACGGCGAGAAGGATCCAAAGACCGGCGCCGTCATTATGCTTCCGATCGAGGAGGCCAAGAAACGCCTGCTTGCCGAGGGCTTAAAGGCTCGTTCGGATGATGCAGGCAAAAAGCTCTATGACGACTCACGTCGTTTCTATTCGGAATCGAGTGCTGGCCGTATGGAGTCAGAGATACGGAGATAGTTGGTCCGTAGGATTTGGTAAGAAGAAATGAAAGTCAAAGACACGATATTTACGATAGTCGCTGCGGCGGTATTGGCGGCGGGAGCCGTCGTGTCTGCCGATGCTCAAAAGGTTGAGCACTATAGTTCGCCATTATATTCACCGCGCACTTACGATCCGGCCGAGTCAGAAGGCAATGGAATGCCCACCGCGCTCAAGAAGGTCGGAATCGATCAAAAGCTCGGGGATCAGATACCTCTCGACACCGTATTCAAGAACGAGGATGGGCAAGAGGTTCCGCTCGGGAATTATTTTCAGAAGGGAAGGCCGGTCATTCTAGCTCTTGTTTATTATGAGTGTCCGATGCTTTGCAACCAGGTCTTGAACGGGTTGACCGGTTCGCTCAAGGGAATCTCGCTTGTGCCCGGCACCGATTATGAGGTCGTTGCGATCAGCTTCGACGCACGCGAAAATGACAAGGCCGAGCTTTCGAAGAACAAGAAAGCGTCATATGTTGAACGTCTCGCAAAAACCGGAGCCGCCGATGGTATGCATTTCCTGACCGGAACGCAGGAATCCATCGATAAGATCGCGAATTCGGTCGGGTTTCACTATTATTGGGACGATAAGACCCAGCAGTTCGCTCACGTCGGCGCCATCATGATCGCGACGCCGGAAGGCAAGCTCTCGCGGTATATGTATGGCATCGATTATGCGCCGAAAGACCTAAAATTCGGGCTGATGGATTCTTCGCAAGAGAAGATCGGCGGCGTGACGGAGCAGTTGCTTCTCTACTGCTACCATTACGATCCGGCGACCGGGAAATACGGCCTGGCGATAATGCGTACGCTTAGGATAGCCGGCGTCGTAACGCTCGCATTCTTTGGCGTGATGGCATTTGTCTTCTATAAACGCGGCAAAAAGCGACGAGCCGACGACGATGGGTTTGGCGGGCCCGACACAACCGTTATTTAGCGTGGCGTATCCGAGGAAGGTCTTTTGACCGCCTGAGGTTTCCGCCCAAATGGACTTATGCAGGACTCATCTTTCGTGCAGCTTTTTCCGCAGCAGGCATCAACGTTTGCCTGGCAGGTCGATGCGCTTTTCGGGTATCTGATCCTGGTCAGCCTCGTTTTTTCGGTACCGATAATTCTCGCGCTGTTCTATTTCTCGATCCGGTATCGCGAGCGTGAGAAGTATGCGGTTCCGAAGGAGATCCACGGCTCGATGGTGCTCGAGACGCTCTGGTCGATCATACCGTTCTTCGTTTCGATGAGCGTTTTCGTTACCGGTGCGATCGTTTATTTCAATCAATACACGCCGCCTGACGACTCGATGGAGATCTACGTTGTCGGAAAGCAATGGATGTGGAAGCTTCAGCACTCGACGGGACAGCGTGAGATCAATGAACTTCACGTGCCCGCGGGACGGAATATCAAGCTTACGATGACGACCGAAGACGTTCTTCACAGCTTTTATATCCCGGCATTTCGAACAAAGGCCGACACAGTTCCGGGGCGATATACTTATGTATGGTTCAACGCCACGACCCCGGGCAAGTATCACCTCTTTTGCGCGGAATACTGCGGGCTGAATCACTCCGGGATGATCGGGACCGTGTATGTGATGGATCCGAAGGACTTCGACAACTGGCTGAGCGGAAACGCCGGAGGCGAAACTCCGGTACAGGTCGGTAAAGACCTCTTCGAGAACAAGCTTGGCTGTGCGTCATGTCACGCCGGCGGGCCTCAGCAGCGGGGAGCGAAACTCGAGGGCCTGTTCAACACTGAGGTTCATCTTGTCGGCGGAGGAACCGCCGTAGCCGATGAGGACTATATTCGAAACTCGATCCTGAATCCGGCCTCGCAGGTGGTTGAAGGTTATCAACCGATCATGCCGACCTTCAAGGGACAGGTTTCAGAGGAGCAGCTTAACGGGCTTGTTGCCTATATCAAGAGTTTGAGCCCGAATGCGGCCGCAGCTCCGGCTGCCCCGGCGGCCAAAAAGCCCGATGAGAAAGCACCGGCAGGAAAGAAGGCCGACGGGAAAGAGCCGGCGGCCAAATAGGCAAGGTAGATAAATAGGGAAATTATTATGGAAACGGTAGGAGCGATCGAAGCAGGAAGCTATGGCACGGCCAAGCTGAATTACCTGAATAACGGTTCGACGTTAAAGTCGTGGCTGCTGACAAAGGATCATAAGCGCATTGCGATCATGTATTTGATCTCGGTGTCTGCGTTCTTCCTCATGGGCGGACTTTATGCGGCCGCGATTCGACTTGAGCTGCTCACACCAGCGAGCGATCTGTTTGAAACGGGGACCTACAACAAGGTATTTACGCAGCACGGTATCTTGATGGTCTTTTTCTTCTTGATACCTTCCATTCCCGCAGTTCTGGGAAACTTCCTTATTCCGATCATGATCGGCGCGAAGGATCTTGCTCTGCCGCGAATAAACCTGCTCAGCCTCTATATCTACTGGGTCGGCGGTGCGATCACGCTTTGGGCTTTGATGCAGGGCGGTGTTGACACAGGTTGGACGTTCTACACGCCGTATTCGACGACCTTCTCGAACACATATGTGCTGGCCGTTGGCGTGGGCATCTTCATTAATGGATTTTCGTCGATATTGACCGGCGTCAATTTCCTCGTGACCATCCATACGATGCGTGCACCGGGAATGACGTGGTTCCGTCTGCCGCTTTTTGTCTGGTCGCACTATGCTGTCAGCCTGATCTTCGTGCTCGGTACTCCGGTCGTTGCGATCACGCTGCTGCTCGTTGCGATCGAACGCGTGGCCCATGTCGGCATCTTTGATCCGGCCCTTGGCGGAGACCCGATCCTCTTCCAGCATATGTTCTGGTTCTACTCACACCCGGCCGTGTACATCATGGTGCTTCCCGGTATGGGTATCGTCAGCGAACTTCTTGCAAATTTCGCGAGAAAGAGGATATTCGGTTACGAGTTCGTCGCGTTCTCAAGTATCGGAATCGCCGTTTTTGGTTTCCTCGTTTGGGGCCACCATATGTTCGTAAGCGGCCAGTCGATGTACGCGAGCCTCGTCTTCTCGTTCCTGACGATGGTCGTCGCAATCCCGTCCGCGATCAAGATGTTCAACTGGACCGCGACGCTTTATCAGGGAAGCATTTCCTTTGACACACCAATGCTCTATGGCTTGGCGTTCATGGGCCTTTTCCTGATCGGCGGGTTCACCGGACTCTATCTTGGAGCCCTTGGATTGGATGTGCATCTTACGGACACGTATTTTGTTATCGGGCACTTCCACTATGTGATGGTCGGCGGACAGGTGATCGCATACCTTGGCGGACTCCATTACTGGTGGCCGAAGATGACCGGCAAAATGTACTCTGAGTTCTGGGGACGTGTCGCCGCGATGCTCATCTTCGTCGGGTTCAACCTGACGTTCTTTCCGCAGCTGATCTTGGGATATCTCGGTATGCCGCGGCGTTATGCCGCATACCCGCCGGAGTTCCAAGTATTGAACATATTTTCGACCGCCGGAGCTTCTGTGCTCGGTGTCGGGTTGACGATGCCACTGTTCTACTTTTTGCACTCGCTGGTCAAGGGTAAGCCCGCACCCGACAACCCGTGGCTGCTTCCCGGATTGGAGTGGAGGACGAGTTCCCCGCCACCAACGGAGAACTTCGACACGCCGCCGGTGGTTACGTGGGAAATTTACGATTTCGGTGATGAGAGCGGCCTTGATCTCGAGGCAGCAAAGCGTGAGGCCGCTACGGTCAATGCGTGATCCGCGACGCGGGGAATTGATTTTAGCTGGATATTAAATCGATAAAGATGTCTGCACATTCACATTCGGACAAATTCGTCTATCACGAGCCAGGACTTCAGCACCAGTTCGATGACATGGGACAGCAAGAGGAGAGCGTTTCACTTGGAATGTGGCTCTTCCTTGCACAGGAGATCATGTTCTTCGGCGGGCTATTCACGGCGTACTTGGTGATGCGTTCCAAATATCCGTTGGCTTTCGCCTCGGGCAGCAACCATTTGGATGCATTCTTGGGCGGTGCCAACACGCTTGTTCTCATCGTGAGCAGCCTTACGATGGCCCTGACCGTTTATTACGCTCAGAAGGGCAATCGTAATATGCAGGTCGGGCTGATCGTTTTGACCATGCTTTTCGGCTTGACGTTCCTTGGCATCAAGGCTTACGAGTACACGGATAAGTACAACCATGGACTTGTTCCGATGGCAGGTTTGAACCGGCGCGTAAAAGCTGATTCGCCGGCCTCTGAACACGTCGGGCTTGTGCTACCGGGCGAGACCGCGGTCTCTGCATCGGAGGCAAAGCCCGGGGCCGAACCGTACGTTAATCCTCACGGCGAGTTCCAATGGCGTGAATATGAACTTGTCCAGCATATGATGGACAAGCAGCGGGCCGAACCGAATGGCCATTATCTTACGCTGAATGAACAGCTTACTTACTCGACATCACCGGGTTCGCTCGTTCTCGATAAGGACAAATTCCGCGACAAGGTCAGGATATTCTTCTATATCTATTTCGTGATGACGGGCCTGCACGCCCTCCATATGATCATCGGCCTCGGAATAATGACGTGGCTTCTCTGGATGGCCTTCAAGGGTACGTTCAATGCGGAGTACTTTAGTCCGGTCGAGATGTCCGGCCTATACTGGCACTTCGTCGATATCGTCTGGATTTTCCTTTTCCCGCTTTTGTATCTGCTAGGGCGGCATTACGAACACTTGGGGCTCTGATAAATGGCTGAACAAACTACTGAACATCATAACCCTCACGTCGAGGTTCCGAACGAACATATCGGCATTCCCGGCTACCTCGGCGTTTTTGCCGTGCTCGTCCTCGGTACGATCCTGACGTATTACGTCGCCTTGATGGACCTTGACTGGATCTTTCCGGGCGCGAATACGCTGGTCGCTTTGGGGATCGCGTTCACCAAAATGACCGTCGTGGGGCTCTTCTTTATGCATGTCCGCTGGAGTCCCCGCCTTGTTTGGATGTCGGCCGTGGGCGCCTTCTTTTGGCTTACGATAATGTTCGCCTATACGATGCAGGACTATCTTACGCGAGGAACCGGCTTCTTCGGCCACTGAGGGCCGCGATCTTCGAGAGACACGAAAAACGCGTCTTCATTGCAGGACGCGTTTTTTTCTTGGCCATTTTTCCGTCATTAGTTAGGAATCGCAGGCTTTAAGGTGGTATTATTATCGGTTTGGCGGAGCGGTTTACAACGCACTGGCAGCGGCTTTTTTACGCAACCAAGCGTTGAAAACACGTCATCAGATAGGAATGATATTTGAGCGCGCAACCCTCAAGAATTGTGGGATATTGTTATTGCTTTTGACGTCGGTGGTCCTGACCGGCTGCATCAGAGTAAAACAGTCGAGTGATACGCCCCGGCTCCTAAAGGCCGAGGATTCGACGCGCGCAGAAATGCTTGCCGAGATCAACCGTTTCGCGCACGTCGGTTCGCTGCGGGCAAAGATGTATCTCAAGTTCGAGGACAACAGCTTTGCCGAGTTTGGCAATAAAGAGGTCTATCGGTCTGCTGACGGCGAGATAGTGGTGCAGAGGCCTGCGAAGATCTATATGAAGGTGCAGGTGCCGGTCATTCATTCCGACGTCGCGCAGATGACCTCGGACGGGACAAGCTTTCGCGTTGCGATCCTGAAGGACGATGGCTCTGGAAAGCTGAAAAAATTCATCAAGGGCACGAATTCTGCGGACTATTCGCCGCTTCAAAAGCGATTTGACTCGATGGATATCGAAGGCGGTAAGGACGTGAAGGCGAGCGTGAATGCGATGGCAAACCTGCGGCCGCAGCATTTTACCGATGCTATGCTGGTCGCTCCGACCGACCCTAAACACACCTACGTGCTGAGCACTGTCTATCAGCCCGAAGAAGATACGACCCAGCAAAAAAAATCGCCGTTGAGGAATGTAGTCCGGCCGTATTACCTGCTCGATGAGGTGATGACCAATTCGGCCGGGGTGCCGCAGATCTCGCGTCGATTTTGGTTCGACCGGGTCGGCGGTCTGCGGCTCTCACGACTTCAACTTTTTGACAAGGACGCCGAGATCGAATCCGACATTGTTTACGGACTGCAGGGGAATCTTACAAACACCGGCGAATACAACAACTTACCGCTTGAGATCATAGTTACGCGTCCGAAGGAACATTATTCGATGCGGCTGAAGTATCAGGCGCCGGAAGATGTGACGATCGGAAAGACCTATCCGGACCGGGCATTTCTGCTTGAGAATTCGTGGGGCCTGGAGGAACTCGATCTTGACAAAAAACTAGCAGATCTCGCGGTCCAACAGACTACCGCAAGCCCGCGATCGACTCCGGCGCCGAACTCCGCGGTTCATTTAAACTAATGCCTTCCATTGTTTCAACAGTAGACCTTACAAAGTCATATAACGTAGGAAAAGTCGATGTGTTGGCCCTTCGCGGCGTGTCGGTCGACATCGAACGCGGCGAGTTCGTCGCGATCATGGGGCCGAGCGGCTGCGGCAAATCAACGCTGCTTCATCTGCTGGGCGGGCTGCTCAGCCCGACAAGCGGCAGCATTCTCATTGACGGTGAGGACCTTGCGAAAGTGAGCGATGCCGAGCGCACTGACATTCGCCGCCGAAAGATCGGCTTTGTGTTCCAACGTTTCAACCTTTTCCCGACGCTTACTGCCGACGGCAATTTGCGTCTTGCTGAAAAGATCCACGCCGGCAATGGCGAAAGCGCTGAAAGGCGGCGCGAAGTGCTGTCCTTGCTAAAGCTCGAAGAAAAGATGCACCATAAGCCGCTTGAGCTTTCGGGCGGTGAACAGCAGCGCGTCGCTCTTGCACGTGCGGTCGTAAATAACCCCGCGATCATTCTTGCCGACGAGCCGACCGGAAATCTTGATACTGAGAATTCGGAGGTCGTTTTGAGCATGTTCCGCGACCTTAACCAAAAGCTAGGCCAGACGATCGTGATGATCACTCACAACCCGGAAGCAGCAGCGGTGTGCTCACGGACGATTCGTATGCGCGACGGGCTCGTGGTAGGCTGAAAGCGTATGAAAAGATGGATATTATGGGATTTTTCCCGTGTCACCTGGCAGTACGATGCTCTGTGCCTGCTAATCGTCGCTTTCATTTTTCTGACGCCTCAGGAATGGTACTCGCCAAATACGCGTGCAACCGAAAAGCCGGCTTCGGCCGTCCAAACTGCCGGCTAACATCGATTTCCCTCAAGAAACGAAAATATTTATGAAGTTCGATATTCTAAGAAAAAGCCCGATATTTGCTGCGATCGCTGTCGGAGTCGTCCTTGCGATGTCGGGTGTTGCAAATGCACAAGGCATTAAGCAAGAGATCCTCGACCGAATGGACGGGAATTACAAAACCCTCACTTCACTGAAGGCGAACATCAAGATGGACAAAACGAACGCCAACCTAGGGGATACAGATTCGAGATCGGGCTCGGTCAACTTTCTTCCAAAATCGAAGAAACACGGTATGTACATCCGTCTTGATTGGTCGACGAAGCCGATCGAGAGCATGGTGGTGATCGACAAGCGCTATCAGCTGTATCGGCCGGAGCTCAACCAAGTGATCCAAGGTTCGACCGATTCGGCAAAGTCTTCGGGTAAGGCAGGAAACGCCCTTGCCTTTCTGAGCATGTCGCGACGCGAATTGATGGACAATTACGAGATCAAGTACGTGGGTCAGGAAGATATTCCCGGCGGGATCGCGACTTGGCATTTGTTCATGACGCCGAAAGGGAAGGCGAGCTATAAGTCGGCCGAACTTTGGGTCGATAAGGACGGAATGCCCCGGCAGGCACGCGTGACCGAGATGAATAACGACACCAGTGTTATCCTGCTAACGAATATTGAAAAGAACCCGACGATAAAGGCGGATGTCTTTAGGCTCGATACAAAGGGCGCGAAGATCGTCGAAGGGTAAATAGGGCTAGTTTGCTGGTTTCAAAAGCCTCGATCCATGCGAGTATGGATTCGGGGCTTCTCGTTATTTGATTTGAAGTCGATATGGCCAAAATCTATAATCTAAGGTTTGGTCGAAGGTTTTTTTGAGATGCCGAAAGCGAGTTCAATGAGCAGATTCCTGCGCGGTGTAAAGCACACTGTACGGGCATTTGCGTCCACAAAACACCCTGTGCTCGTGCATATCGTGCCGATGCGTCGGTGCAATCTCGCCTGCACTTATTGCAACGAATACGATAAGACGAGCGATCCTGTCGCGATCGACGTTATGCTCGAACGCATCGACAAGCTTGCAGAATTCGGAACTTCAGTCATCACGATCTCGGGCGGCGAACCGATGATGCATCCTGAGATCTATGACATCATCGCCCGCATCCGAAAGCACGGAATGATCGCCGGGCTGATCTCGAACGGGTATTATTTTCAGCCCGAAAAGATCAAGAAGTTGAACGAAGCCGGGCTCGATTATCTGCAGATCTCGATCGACAACGTTACGCCTGACGATGTTTCGAAGAAGAGCCTTAAGGTGCTCGACGCGAAGCTCGTGAACCTTAGCAAATACGCGAAATTCAAGGTGAATATCAACTCGGTCGTCGGCGGAGGCGTCGCAAATCCGGATGAAGCACTGCAGATCGCCTCTCGTGCACGCGAGCTTGGATTTTCTTCGACGGTCGGCGTCATTCACGACGGCGATGGATTGCTAAAGGGCCTTACGCCGCGGGAAAAAGAGGTTTACAAGGAGATCAAGTCGAAGGGCACGCGTTCCTACGCCCGGTGGAATTGGTTCCAGGATGCTCTGGTTGACGGCGGTTCTTACGAATGGCGCTGTCGTGCAGGGGCCCGTTATTTGTATATCGACGAGGGCGGTATCGTGAGCTGGTGTTCACAGCAGCGTGGAACGCCGGGCATTCCTCTTCTCGAGTACACAACTGCAGATATGCACCGTGAGTACCATACGGAGAAATGGTGCGCGTCGAACTGCACTATCCAGTGCGTGCATCAGGTCGGCCATCTCGACGCCTGGCGTAACCCGCAGATATCGTTGGCCGAATATCAAAAACGACAGGGCAAGGGCATCAGCAAAGAGAAGATCGCTGAGGTCCTGAATGCGGAATAAAACCTTGCATTTCGCCGCAGTGATACTTTAGTATCACTTTTATGCGAGCGGAGCTTGTCACAACACTCAAAAGAAAGGCTACTGAACTCCTCGAAGAGGTCGAGCGAGAAAAGGAGCCGATATTGATCACAAAACACGGCCTGCCAAGTGCTTACCTAGTTGATGCTGAGACGTATGAGTTCGAAAGGAGTCGCATCCGCGTGTTGGAAGGAATTGCACGCGGTGAAAGAGCCATCGCCGAGGGAGACATCTTCACGCATGAGCAATTCAAGAAGCAAATGGCCAAATGGCTCAAATAATCTGGACAGGCCCGGCTCTGCGCGACCTTCAGGAGATCGCCGAGTATATTGCACTTGATAACCTTGAAGCCGCCAAGTCGGTCGTCGCTAAGATAGAGCGGCGCGTTACGAGGCTTGCAAGGTTTCCGCGAATTGGGAGTTCGATTCCCGAGTTTGAAGGATCTCGGAATCGGCAGCTAGTTGAACCGCCTTGCCGTGTCTTCTACCAGATACGCGGCGATGAGGTCTATATCCTTCACGTCCTACGGTTCGAGCGGTTGCTGCGGCCATCAAGTCTGGATACGGATGAATCACCCTGATCGCTTACCGTCGTGCCATTTCTTCGCCTATCGTCCAGACGATGACCGAGCTTGAAAGGCCGAGTCCTGAAAGTCGGCCTGCCATCATTATCAACGTCTCGCCTTTTTCGACCACTTTTGCTTCAAGCAGCGTGTTCTCACCGTCTTTTAGCATTTTGCCGGTCGAATCGGCGCCTTCATGGACGAATGGCTTTACGCCCCAGACGAGCGCGAGTTGACTGCATGCATCCTTTGATGTCGTGAGTGCAAAGGTCTGCAAGCCGGAACGAACCGATGAAAGACGGCGTGCCATCAGGCCAGATTCCGTGAAAACGGCGACCTTTTCCGTTTGGATCTCCTTTGCGGCGTAGGCGGCGGCCTTGCAAAGGGCTTGGCTTGTGCGTCCGCTTGGCGGCTGTGAGAATTTCACGGGTTTCTTGAGCTGCTCGGGTTTGATCGTTTCGGCCGAATCGATGATCTTCGCCATCATTTTCACTGCCTCGACGGGATGCTCACCTGTCGCAGTTTCGGCCGAGAGCATTACGGCGTCGGTGCCGTCCCATACGGCATTTGCCACATCCGAGGCCTCGGCCCGAGTCGGAAATGGATTCTCGATCATCGATTGCAGCATCTGTGTCGCGGTGATGACGAGTTTATCGCGAGCGACCGCGAGTTCGATGATGCGTTTCTGATATACGGGCACGAGTTCGACGCTCGTCTCGACACCAAGATCACCGCGAGCGACCATAACGGCATCGGTCGCTTCGACGATGGCTTGGAGATTGTCGATCGCCTCAGCCTTCTCGATCTTTGCAACGAGCAGGGGGCGACCGACCGATCGTTTGTTGAGAGCCTTGATCCTTTCCTTAGCTCGGACGCAATCCTCCGCCGTTCGAACAAAAGACAGCGCAATGTAATCGACATTCTGCGCCATCGCCCACTCGAGGTCGCTGTGGTCCTTTTCGGTCATTGATGGGATCGGCAGCGGGGTGTTCGGCAGGTTGATGCCTTTACGCTCGCGGAGAATGCCGCCGACAACGACGGTCGTCAGGATGTCGGTCTCCGTCTTAGAATCGACGACGAGCTCGATGGCTCCATCGTCGATCAAAATGCGGGCTCCAGGATCAACGACCTGGGGCAGTTCTGCAAAATTTGTCGCCGCCTCTTCCTCCGAACCTTCGACCTCGCGCGTCGTCAGCACGAATTTACTGCCTTCTACGAGCTCGACCGGCCGGCCATCCTTCAATGACCGCGTCCGGATCTTTGGGCCGGAAAGATCGGCGAGGATCGATATCGGGACGCCAAGGGACGCTGCTGCCTCGCGAGCGGTCTTTATGCGTGCGGCGTGCTCGTCATAATTCCCGTGCGACATATTGATGCGGACGGCGTTCAGGCCGCCCGCGATCATCGATTCGATCACTTCTCGGCTTTCAGAAGCAGGGCCGAGGGTTGCAAGTATCTTGGCTTTTCTCACTATTTCTATCTTATCGCAGCGTGGCTCCGGATGCGTTCTCCCCACTTGCGTTTGTTAGTTCGCTGTAACGTTTAAGGTAGTTCAGAACGGTCGAGACGAACGACGAATGCGACCAGGTGAGCGGCGAAACCGAAAGCGGATCGCCGTTTCGCGGATCGATCTGTTCGGCAAGTACGCCGGACGGAAACGCATACTTTGTTACCCATTCCAGCAAGGAGTGAGCGGGCTTTAGACCGTCTATATCCTTCGCGATCGCAAGATGATATTCGGCGAGCCACAGCGTGCAGATGATCCAGGAATTGCCGGGAAATTCATCGCTCTGCCGCATATAGCCATCGTTCTGAAAGCGAGCGACACCGCCGATCTCGCCGGGATTCGTAAGCTGGTCGCGAACGGCCTCCATCGTCGTTTTAACGAGCGGGTCGTCCGGCGCAAAGCATCCGAAATAAAAGATCCCGTAGAGCGATGCATCGATCGTCGGATCGACATAAAGCTCGTCGTTGTCGCCGACGAGGCGGCCGCGCATAAAACGTCCCAGGTCATTGTCGTAAAGGTGCTCGCGCATACCGTTAACGACGGCGTCGGCAGCCTTTCGATATTTATCGGCACGGGTCGGATCTTCGAACAGTTCGGCGAAATTCGCGGCCCCGCGAAGGCCTGCGACCACGGTCGAACATGTGAACGTGTGAACGCCGCGGCGATCCTCCCAGAGGTTCCAACTCGGAAGCGGAAGGCCTGTTTCCGCGTCGCGAAAACTCTCGATAAAATCTGCCGCCCGCAGGATCAGATCCTCGTACAGTTCCGCGATGAAATCGCTGTCGTGGGTGATCTCGTAAAATTCCCAAAGAGCCCAAAGCACAAGGGCCGTTTCGTCCTCTTGTATCGGGACGAGCGGCCGTTGGTTTCGCGTGTCCCAATAAGCATGCCAGCCGGAACCGACCGTCCCGTCAGGGTTGTATTTCTGCAGAAAATAGCCCTCAGGGTGGATTATGCGGCTGCAGAATCGAAAGAAGTTTGCGGCGATCGAATGAAATCCAGCGCGTGCGAGTGTGTCGGCGACAAAGGCTCCGTCCCGCGGCCAAACATAGCTGTAATGGTCGGTCGCGCGTTCGGTCACGTCGTGGTCGTTCGCCGCGAGGATCGCACCGTCCGCGTCGATCTGCGTGCGGATAATGTGAAGGCTTCGGTCGTAGAGCGACACTATCTCGCTCGAAAGTGAAGAGAAATCGAGCTTCGTCCGATGTTCGTATTGGTCCGGAGGATGGCCGAAACGCGATGCGGGCCGCTCGTCGATTACGATGCCGTTCAACTTGGCGACCTCATCATGCGTGGTTCCGGCGGCGATCCAGTAATAGAATTCGAAAGAGCCGTTCGGTTCGAGTCCGCAATGGATACCGATCGTGGAATCCACAGAGCCCTCGAAGATCGCGCTTCCGCTCAAGACGCCGTCCTCTGCGTCGCGCCACGTGCCCTGCATATTTTGAAAGGCCTTGCGGCCCGTCGCGAACTGATCGAAATGCGGTTCGGAGTTGATCAGAAAATACCGATGCTTCTGATAATGGATGAGGCCGCCGCTCTTGGGGTCGTAGAAAGCCGTGTCGCCGACCTTGTTCTCGTAGACGCGGAAATCGTGGTGAAAAAAGATCCGCAGTTCGCGTCCGGCGCCTCTGACGTCGCGTACGATAACGTGCTTCAAGTAGATATTGCTGTCGCTGCAGACCATGTCGTGGCATTCGAATTCGATGCCGAGGCGAGCGTTCGAAAGGTGCACGTCGGTGACTGCCGATTCCGGAAGATAGCCGATCGAGCGCGCCCAATCATCTTCGAAGATCCACGAAAAGACGCCGTCTGCCCAAACTCCGAACCGGAATGGAAAGCCCTCGCTGTGATTCTCTTCGCCGACGTGCGGAAAGTAAACGTCGCGCAGCTGATATTTGTCGTCAAAATTAACGAGAAAACGTCCATTGCCGACGGGAATATCACGCATAGAATTTTGCCGGCCTAGTTTGCGGTCACCGCAGTATCGACGGCGAGATCGAGATCGAGTTTGATGCGGTCGCTAAAACCGACGACCTTCTTCACGATCTGGCCGTTGCGGTCGATCACCAACGTTTGCGGGATGGCATCGGTCGAGGCGAAAATGAAGCTCGTGAGGGCCTTTTCAGGATAGCCGATCGGATAGTCGAGCTTGGTCTGCGTAATGAAATTCGGTATCTCGGCCTTGTCCGTGGCATCGCCGACGTGCAGGCCATAGATCGCAAGTTTTTCGCCGCCGTATTTTGTGAGCAGGGAATTAAGATGCGGGATCTCTTCGCGGCAGGGCGGGCAGTTCGTTGCCCAAAAATCAAGAATGACGGCCTTTCCCTTCAGGTCGCTGAGTTTCTGAACTTCGCCCGCGTCGTTCGTCCACGTCATTTCGCCGATCGGCTTTGACGGCGTTTCGACTATGTTGGTCGTCGGGCGGTCATTGATCGACGCCGGACGGTTCGAGATCGATACCGGTGCGGCCGTGTTGCACGAGATGCCAGCGACAGAGATAAAAAAGAGAAATAATGCCCCTAACTTACTCACAACTATAATGTTAGTGTTAAAAGGGGCAGTTGTAAAAGACAGCGCCCGCGAGAAGCGAAAGTGTGAGCGTCTATCCCGAGAAAATTGCGAAAAAACTGAGCGAAAGGCCCGCCGCTGCCTCATCTGAACGTGGAGTGTGCGGGCGGGCGGCGAGCTTTATCTGCGGCTGCTTTGCGGAAGCCTGCATCGCAGTCGATGGCGAGGCACAAGTTATTGAGAACATTAGGTTTGCGACAAATGGCTGTGGCTTCATGCTCGCTTCGGGCCTTGTTCTTGAAGAGATGCTGGCCGGCCGCGAACTCGCCGCTCTCAAGGGCCTTTCGGATCAGCATCTTGTCGCCGAGCTGGAGTCGGAATTGGGTGAATTTCCCGTCGAGAGAAAGCAGTGCGCGTTGGTCGCCATCGAGGCGTTAAGAGCGGCATTTGGGCGGTTGCGAAAGGCACGTGCTGAGGAATTTGCGGGAGATTCACCGCTCGTCTGCTCGTGTTTCGGCGTGTCGGAAGACGATCTGCTTGCCGCGATCAAGACGACGCAAGCCTCGCGATTCGGCGATCTTGGACCAGCAACTCGTGCCGGACGCGGCTGCGGCGCGTGCCGAATGCTGATCGAAGATCTGATCGAAACCGCGAAAATAAAAGGCTTAAACTGACTGTGTGCTATAATCTTCCGCAAACTGTGCAAATCGTGCATTTTGTGCAAATCGTGCATTTTGATACATTTTGTGCGGTTTGTGCGTGAATCGGCCGCCCGAACTTGCTAAGTTCTTATCGAGGCCTTTGAAACGGTTCTCGACTTTTTGAATGGACGACCCTGCAAGTACCCTTTCTTTTTTCCTCTTCGCACAAGCTTCGGAGACGATCGCGATGCCGACCCTTTCGTGGTCGGTGACGAATTTGCTCCTGGTCGCGTTTCTCGTTTTTGCGAACGGATTTTTTGTTGCGAGTGAGTTCGCTCTCGTCGCGGTTCGCAAATCGCGCATCGAGGCGCAGGCCGCGGACGGGAATCGTGCGGCGATTCGGCTGCTCGATATGCTCGAGCATCTGAATGCTTACATTTCTGCGACGCAGCTTGGGATCACGCTCGCATCGCTTGGGCTCGGCTGGGTCGGTGAACCTGCTGTCGCGAGGCTTCTGGAGCCGCTTCTGCAATGGGCCGCAGGCGTTTCCGGGATCGAAGTCCTGACGACGCCCGCCGTGATCCACGGGATCTCGTTCGCGGTCGGGTTTTCGTTCATCACGTTCCTGCACATCGTTTTCGGTGAGCTTGCGCCGAAGACCGCGGCACTCGAGCTTTCGGAAAAGATAGCCTATCTCGTCGCCGTTCCGCTCCAGGTCTTTTACAAGATCTTCTACTACCCGATACGCCTTCTCGATTGGGCCGGGACGAAGACCGTGAGGCTTTTCGGACTTGAGGCGGCGGGCGAACACGCGGCGAGCTACACCGAGGACGAGATCCGAAATCTTGTCCGGATCTCGGAAGAGAGCGGCCATCTGAACATCGAGGAGCGAACCCTCATCAACAAAGTTTTCGAGTTCTCTGAGACGACGGTCAAAGAAGCGATGGTGCCGCGGACAGAGATCGTTGCGATCTCCGAGACTTCGACCTTCGATGAGATCGCAGCGGCGTTCCAAGAGAACGGCTATTCACGGATTCCCGTTTATCGAACGTCGCTCGACGATATGGCGGGCTATGTCCACAGCAAGGACCTCGTGAGCTATGTCGGCAGGAAAGATAAATTCCGCCTCGTCGACGTTCTGATGAAGGCGAGCTACGTTGTCGATACCGCGAGGCTCGAAGACGTTCTGCGGCAGATGCAGCGTGAGAAGTTCCACTTCGGTTTCGTCGTCGATGAACACGGCGGCATCGAGGGTATCATCACGCTCGAGGATCTTCTCGAAGAGATCGTCGGCGATATCTCAGACGAGCACGACGAAGAGGTGAACGAACAGATAGTCGAGCTGCCCGATGGTTCTTATCGCCTGGACGGCGGGCTTGCGGTCCGCGATCTGAACCGGCGTTTGGATGTGAATCTGCCTGTATCTGAGACATACACGACGATCGCGGGCTTTTTGATGGCCGAGGCGGGCCAGATCCTCGAAGAGGGCGATTCGCTGCCTTACAACGGCAACATGTACCACGTCGAGAAGGTCGATAAACGCCGCATTTTACAGGTGCGGATGGAAAAGACATAATTCTTGTTTCGTGGAGAAATTTTAGGAGCGAAAAAAAGAGCAAAATGAGTTTGATCGAAGAAGTTTGGGCAAGAGAGATACTTGATTCACGCGGCAATCCGACGATCGAGGCCGAGGTTATACTCGAAGACGGAACTCAGGGACGGGCGGCCGTGCCTTCCGGCGCATCGACGGGCGAGAACGAGGCGATGGAGCTTCGTGACGGCGAACAGCTTCGCTATCTCGGAAAGGGCGTGGAGAAGGCAGTCGCGAACGTCCGCGAAAAGATCGGCCGCGAACTCGAAGGCCTTGATGTTCTCGATCAGACGCTAATCGATTCGACGATGCTCGAACTCGACGGCACGGACAACAAATCGGAGCTCGGAGCCAACGCGATCCTCGCGGTCTCGCTCGCTTCGGCCCGTGCGGCCGCGGCCTTTCTTGAAATTCCGCTTTACAGATACGTCGGGGGTGCGAACGCAAAGACGCTGCCCGTTCCGATGATGAACATCCTGAACGGCGGCGCGCATGCGGACAACAACGTGGATTTTCAGGAATTTATGATCGTGCCGGTCGGAGCTCCGTCGTTTTCGGAGGCTCTGCGATTCGGCGCCGAGATCTTTCATAATCTGAAGAACGTTCTGAAGTCCCGCGGACTTTCGACGGGCGTTGGCGACGAAGGCGGTTTTGCGCCGAACCTCACATCGAACGAAGAGGCGATCGAGACGATCCTTCAGGCGATCGAAAAGGCCGGTTACAAGGCGGGCGATGACGTGATGCTCGCGCTCGATCCGGCGGCGAGCGAGTTCTATTCGGACGGCAAATACGTTTTCAAAAAATCGGACAAACGCGAACTTTCGAGCGAAGAAATGGCGGCGTTCTGGGCGGATTGGGCGGCGAAATATCCGATCATCTCGATCGAGGACGGAATGGCCGAGAACGATTGGGACGGCTGGATCGATCTGACGAAACAGATCGGCGACAAGGTGCAGCTCGTCGGTGACGACCTTTTCGTGACGAACGTCAAATTCCTCGAAAAGGGAATCGAGAAGCAAGCTGCGAATTCGATCCTCATCAAAGTGAATCAGATCGGCACTCTCACCGAAACGCTCGATGCGATCGAACTTGCACGCACGAACAATATGACCGCCGTGATCTCGCATCGTTCGGGCGAAACGGAAGATACGTTCATCGCCGACCTCGCGGTCGCGACCAACGCCGGCCAGATCAAGACCGGCAGCCTTTGCCGCTCAGACCGCATCGCGAAATACAACCAGCTTCTTCGAATAGAAGAAGACCTCGACGATTCCGCAAAATACCCGGGAAGAAAGGCTTTTTATCAGATCGGCTGATGAACCTTAGGACCGAGATACTGCGCGAATATTCGCGGCGGCAGATGCTCAAGGTTGTCGGTCACGTAGGTGGCGACAAAGAACGTTTTGCAGAGCTGATGCGGCTTTTTCTATCGGGCGAATATCGCGTCGTGCAGCGTTCGGCGTGGGCGGTTTCGAAGGTCGTCGAGAGAGCGCCGAAGCTGATCGCTCCGTATTTCAGGAGCCTCGTTGCGATGCTGGAAGACGATTCGGCACATCCGGCGGCACACCGCAACATTCTCAGGCTGCTTCAAACAGCGCCGATACCGGCAAGATACGAAGGACGCTTGTACGATCTTTGTATTACGAAGATCGACGACCCAACGGCGCCGACAGCAGTTCGGGCGTTCGCGATCGAGGTCGCGGCACGCATCGCAAGAGGCGAACCCGATCTGCTCGCCGAGATCACGCTCGTGACCGGCCGACACTTGAAAGACGCAAAGGCTGCCATCAAAGCAAAGGCCCGAAACGTTCTGAAGGTCGGTGCGGAGAAATGACGGACGTGTGCGTCCGCGGCCTGCGTTCTTTGCCGGCAGAAATATGTCTTTCTTGTTGGGCGCCGAATTCGATATAATCTAGATTAGCCTTACTTTCGCGCGTGTCGCCTTTTCACGCGCACCCGACAATGAGCCCGAACAAAACGCCAATAAAGCCTCCGATAGCGCTCATCATTCTCGATGGCTGGGGAATCTCCGTCGAGCCGCACGGCAACGCGATCCTGCACGCGCACACGCCTTTCTATGACGCGCTGACGGCGAAGTTCCCATCGACGGAGCTCGTCTCGTGCGGGCGAGCGATCGGGCAGGAAAAAGGAGCCGTCGGCGATCCGGAATCGGGACATCTTGCCCTCGGGACGGGACGGCCGGCACAGGCTGAAGTTTCGATCGTCGAGAAGGCGCTGCGGTCGGGGAAATTCGCGAAGAACAAGGTGCTGAAGGCAGCGATGGAATCCGCCGCACGAAGAAAGGCGTCCGTACATCTGATTGGGCTTTTGAGCGACGGCGGTGTCCATTCTTCGACGAATACACTGTTCGGCCTGCTTCGGATGGCAAAGGCCGAAGCGATCACGGACGTAAATATCCATGCGATCCTCGACGGGGTGGATGTGCCTCCGCGAACCGCCGACGTTTACATCGAGGCGCTCGAGATCAAGATGGCGGAGATCGGCGTCGGCCGCATCGCAACGCTCTGCGGACGGTATTTCGGGATGGACAGCCGCGAGAATTGGGAGCGGACCGCGCGCGTATTCACGATGCTCGTGCATGCGGAAGGCGAGCGTTCGCCGGATGCGGTGATGTCGATCAGAAACGCGTTCTTACGCGGTATCGCCGACGAATTCGTCGCTCCGGTCGTTATCGAGACTGCGGATCACCAGCCCGTAGCGAGGGTCAAGGACGGCGACCTTGTGATCTATTTCAACCACAGGCCGGAAACGATCCGCCAGCTTGTCCGCTCGCTCTCGGTGCCGGATTCCACAGGTGCAAAAAAGCCTCTGATCGAGACGATCTGTCTTACGGAATACGATGCGAATTTCGAACTGCCGATCGCATTCCCGACAGAAGAGAGTGCAGGCACGCTGACCGATGCACTTTCGGCGGCGGGCGTCGTGAATGTGAAGCTGACGCAGACGGAAAGGTATCCGCACCTCTCGTACTTTTTTAACGGAGCAAGAGAATCGCAGAGTGCGACCGAGCAGAACATCCTCTTGCCGACGCCGAAGAACGAGGCTTTGGATCTCGCGCCGGAATCGCAAAGTTTTAAGATCGCGGATCGTGCGATCGGCACGCTTGCTTCACGCGGTTCGGGCGTCTATGTCGTCAACTTTCCGGCCGCGACGCTTGTTGCGGAGACGGGAAGATTCGACAGGACGGTCGATGCCGTGCAGTTCGTCGATACCTGTCTTGGCGGCGTGTGCGATTCGGTCATAAATGCGGGCGGAATTGCGGTCGTTACGGCTTCGCATGGACGCTGCGAGCAGATGCTCTCGGACGAAGATTCTGATGCCCCGCCGCGGAATTCGACTAGCCGTGTACCGTTAATTGTTGCAGGTAAAGATGTTGCAGGTCTACGTCTTCGCGGCGGTGGTTCGCTGATCGACGTGGCTCCGACGCTGCTCAGCTTGCTTTCGATCGAAAGGCCGGCCGAAATGACGGGCGCGCCATTGTTCTAAACAGGTTCTTTTCAGGGGACAAAATGACAACCGCGTGCGGGGCGTGGTAAGGTCTCATTTTGCAAAAATTATGGTCGAGGAATTTGCGTTCGACAATTCGGAAGAACGCCGAAAGGCCCGTGCGAACGACACGGGTTGGATAGAGGTGATCGTCGGGTCGATGTTCTCAGGAAAATCGGAGGAACTGATCCGCCGTTTGAACCGTGCAAGGATCGCGAGGCAGAAGGTGCTCGTTTTCAAGCCGCTGATCGATGCACGATACTCGAAGCAGGAGATCGCGTCGCATTCGGGACAGAAGCACGATTCGATCCCCGTTTCGACGACAGCGGAGATGCTCTCGCACATCGCAGACGACACGGAGGTCGTCGGCATCGACGAAGGCCAGTTCTTCGACCTTGAGATCATCGACGCGGTGAACAAACTTGCAAGCGAAGGCAAGCGCGTGATCATTGCCGGCCTCGACCAGGACTTTATGGGCAAGCCGTTCGAGCCGATGCCGCAGCTGCTCTCGATCGCCGAATTCATCACGAAGACGCACGCCATCTGCGTAAAATGCGGATCGACCGCCAACTATTCACAGCGGACGGTCGATTCGGATGCTCGCGTCGAGGTCGGTGCGGCCGACAAATACGAGGCGCGCTGCCGCAGGTGTTTTATCCCGCATTCGGACGCGCCGACGCTCGGCTAAACTATTTCACCGATCCCATCGAGTAAAGGATGGCCGTGAAATCATCAGTGTGCTTCGCGAAATTCGAGGCCTTCGTCGAGGTCATCACGTTGAGCATTTGGGTCTGGCCGATGTAGCTTCGATAGCCGATCCATTGATGCCGACGAACGTCATCCTTGCCCTCGGGCGGTGCTTCGACGAATTCGACGCCGGGAATGCCGTCGATCTCGACCATTTTCACCGACTCATACTTTCCGTTCTTCAGCTGCTGCATTGCCTGATCGTAGTAGGCTTTCAGGCTGACGTCGGTCGGGAAATCGGGGCCGAGAACCGAGATATTTACGAGCAGAAAGGCGTTGTCGGGCGATTGGTAATTGAACGTCGCTTTGCCCACGTCCATCTTTTTCCAACCCGCGGGCAGTTTCCACGACAAACCCTGATCATCCCATTTTGTTTCCGTGCCGCCGTCGATGATGGCTTGCTGCGCGGCATTTGGTGCCGCCTTTTCGGCTGCGGGTGCGGCAGACGTGCTGCTGCCGGAATTTGAAGCGGGCTTTGCGGCGGCCGAATTCGAGTTAGAGTCCGGCGAGCCGGAAACGCCCTTCAATTTGTCCTGCAGGCCGCAGAACGTCATCGCAAAGAACAAGATGCCAAGTGCTAGCAAAGATCTCATTAAAACAGTTCTCCTTTTTTTGTGAGTTGCCCCATTGTTACCGCAAATCGGGATAATTGCAATGCCGGCGACGAGCTTTATTCTGCGGCAGAGCGGGCGAGTTTGCGTTGACTTTCGAAATGAGCGGCGACCTCTGCGGCCGCTTTCGGCCCAAGATGTTTGGCGAGTTCCTCGACCGATGCTTTCGCTATGCGCTCGATCGAACCGAATTCCCGAAGGAGCTTCATCTTCCGTTTCTCGCCGATGCCGGGAATTTCGGAAAGTTCCGATGTGAAGTCGCGCTTCTCACGGCGCTTGCGGTGGAACTCGATCGCGGTCTTGTGCGTCTCTTCGCGTATCTGAAGTATGAGGCGGAACGCGAGGGAATTTCGGTCGAAGGGGATCGGCGAATCTTCGCGGCCGTAGATGAGAAGGTGTGAGATCTCGTTGTGGCGTTTCGGCGGTTTGACGAGGCCGACGAGCATTATCTGTTCGAGATCGAGAGATCCCATTGCGGCCGCGGCGGCGGAAAGCTGGCCTTTGCCGCCGTCGATGAAGATGAGCTGCGGCAAGGGCGTTTTCTCTTCGACGCTTCGTCGATAGCGTCGGGAGACGGCCTCGTGCATTGACGCAAAATCGTTCGCCCCTTCGACCGTCTTTATGATGAAGCGGCGGTAAGAACCGCGTGCTGGCTTGCCGTTCTCAAAGACGACGATGCCCGCGACATTCTCCGAGCCTGAGATGTTCGAGATGTCGAATGACTCGATCCGCTCGGGGAAATGCGGGAGTTCGAGGATCTCCTGCAGCTCTTCGAGCACCTTTGCGGAATCGGGCTTCAGTACGCGGAAACGCTGTTCGAAAGCGACCTTAGCGTTGGTCGTAACGAGATCGACGAGATGGCGTTTTGTGCCGATCTTCGGATGATAGATGCGAACGCGGCGGCCTCGCCGTTCGGTGAGAGCTTTTTCGAGAACGGCACGATCCTCGAAATCGACCGGCACGTGTATCTCGAGCGGCACGTAATCGGTCGAGTAATATTGCGAAAGCACCTCGCCGAAAAATTCGCTAACTTCAAAGCTGTCGTCCTCGACGATGTCTTCCCAAAAGAATTCGCGGCGGCCGACGATCTTGCCTTCACGCATCGTAAAAAGCTGAAGCGCGAGCCGCTGCTTTTCGCGATAGAATCCGAAGATGTCGATGTCCTTCTCGGCGGTCATCGCCATCTTCTGCGTTTCGCTCAAGGCGATAACGGTGTCGCGAAGGTCGCGATATTTTGCGGCGAGTTCGTACTTTCCATCTTCGGAAAATTGCCACATTCGCTTCTCGAGGTCTTTTGCGAGCTCTTTGTTCTTTCCTTCGAGCAGAGTCTTGACGTCGGCGGCCGCTTCCTGATATTCCTCCTGCGTGCAAAGGCCTTTGACGCATGGTCCGAGGCAGCGTTTCAGATGGTATTCGAGACAGGGACGCGGAAGCTTACCGTCGATCTCGATCTCACAGGTGCGGAGCTGGAATGCGCGGTTCACGAGATTCAGCGTGCGACGGGCGAGTGCAGCGGGCAGGAACGGGCCGAAGTAGAACGAGCCGTCACGGACGATCTTCCTCGTGATGACGACCTTCGGGAAAGGCTCGTTGGTGAGTTTCAGGTGCGGATAGGATTTGTCATCCTTTAAGAGGACGTTGAATCGCGGCCTGAATTTCTTTATCAGGTTCGATTCGAGAACGAGAGCCTCGACCTCGTTATCGACGACGATGAATTCGAAGTCGCTGATGAGCCGCACGAGCTGCCGCGTCTTCGGGTCGTGATTGCGGCTCGACTGAAAGTATGAGCGTACGCGATTGCGTAAATTCTTCGCCTTGCCGACGTAGATGATCTTGCCCGCAGCATTCTTATGGATATAGATGCCGGCATTCGTGGGCAGGGTCTTGAGCTTTTCGGCGATCGTCACAATGTTGATTTTATCGCATCACGTAAGGCAAATAAACGACGGCGTGCGGCGGCCTCGACGTTGACTTTCGCCCGTGCGTTAGGCTAAATACAGACTTTCAGTCTATGGAAACGCTGCTGACCGCCGATCCTTGGATAGCTGCTGCGATAATTCGCCGCGGCGGGATCGTCGCGTTCCCGACCGAGACGGTCTATGGGTTGGGTGCGAACGTCTTTGACGAAAGGGCCGTTGCGAAGATCTTCGAGGCGAAAGAGCGGCCCGCCGACAACCCGCTGATAGCACACGTAGGCGATCGTTCTCAGATCGAGGAACTGTGCGAAACGATCAACGCTTCGGCACGAAAGCTGATCGACGAATTCTTTCCCGGACCGCTCACCGTCGTGGTAAGAAAGTCGGCCCGCGTTCCGCTGAGTGCGACCGCGGGGCTCGATACGATCGGGATCCGTATGCCGCGGCATGAATTGGCGAGGAATTTCCTTGCCGCGTGTGGAACGCCGGTCGTTGCGCCATCTGCGAATATTTCGGGGCGTCCGAGCCCGACGACGTGGCAGGCGGTTTTTGAAGATCTCGACGGCCGCATCGACTGTATCCTGCAGGGCGAGGCGACCGAGATCGGGCTCGAATCGACGGTTGTGGACTGCACCGGCCGCGTTCCTGTTGTCCTGCGTTCAGGTGCGATCAGTATCGAAGAGATCAGGCAGATCGTGCCGGAGACGACGCATTTCGCGGGCGATGTAAAGGACGCCGCCGCGAGTCCCGGAATGCGGCACAAGCATTATTCGCCGCGTGCGAAGGTCGTGATCGTTCGCGACTCAAGCGAGGCGGCCGAGCAAGGCCGGTCGGCGTTCATCGGGTTTGAGATACGGAGCGCACACTTCGACAAGGTCGAAGTGTGCGCGTCGGCGGAGGAATACGCTCACCGTCTTTTTGCGTTCTTTCGCGAGTGCGATCGCGACAAGATCGACGTTATTTACTGTCAGAAGGTCGAAGAGACGGGCATCGGGCGGGCGCTGATGGATCGGCTGCGTCGGGCGGCAGAAGGTTGATCAGGGCTTTGCAGACACAGCAACGAGCACGTCGTCCGAAGCGTTGCTGATGATCTTCGTTTCGAGTCCGTCAAAGGCTTGAAGCTGTTCGAGAAACTCACGCGGCACGATCACAAGTACAGGTTTTCCCGCGTTATAGACCACGATATATTCTTTCACTTCAGCCGCACCGAGGAACCTTCTTTGCTTGCCGTCGGGCTGCCGCACGAGCCTTCCTGACGCATAAAATTCCGCATTGTGCGAGGTCGTATGCAGGCCGAGAACTTTCGCGTTCGAATAGCCTCGGGTGTCGGCATCGGAAATGCTCGTCTTGATCGAATCAGCGGCCGCAAAACCGGGAAGATAGAACAAGATCACGAGAACGCTCGCTATCAGCGTCAATGCGGCGACGGCGGGAACGAACTTCCTGATCCACACAGAGACATCGCTGCGGACGACGAAGAGTCCCGCTAGGACGACGGCGGCCGGTACGGCCGGCAAGATGTAGCCGGGAAGTTTCGAGCCCGAAAACGAAAAGAAAACGAGCGGCAGAAAGAGCCACACCGCGGCAAAGACGGCTAGGTCCTTATGCGTGTCCTCGGATTCCTTTTGATGAACAAGCAGTCGGCGGAAGAGTTTCCATAGCTGGGCGACCGCGAGCGGTGCCCATGGGAGTGCGAGCACGGGCAGCATCCAAAAGAAAAAGAGAAATGACCCCGGATGCTGATACTTGTTCGATGTAAAGCGCTGGAAATGGTGCTGAATGAAGAACTGGTCGATGAAGTAATATCCGTGCCGCAGATACATCGGCAGATACCAAAGACCGGCCGTTGCAAGAGTTGCGAAGCCGCCCCAGAGCATGCTTTCTAGTGCATATCTTGTCGGCCGTTTCCAAAGCACGACATGATAGAAAAATATGATGCCGACGGGGAAGATCGCACCGACCAGGCCCTTTGCAAGCAGCCCGACGCCGAGGAAAAAGTACACGGCGAGAAGCCATAAACGCGGCCTATTTGAAGTTTGGTGCAGATAATATGCGGTCAATGCTGCCGTGATCGGAAGCGTGAGGATGATGTCGAAACTCGCGCCGTGAGCGAACGCGATGATGCCGACCGTCGATGCCGCCAACGCGGCGAAAAGTGAACCTCGGTTGATATTTCTTCCGAGAAGATAGAGGCAAACGATGATGCCGATGCCGAACAGTGCGGGGCCGATACGAGCCGCGAACTCATTCACGCCGAAGATGTGATACGCGATCTTCTCAAGCCAATAGAGCAGGACGGGTTTCTCGAACCAAAGGCTGCCGCCTAAGGTCGGCGTTATCCAATCACCACGGTCGAACATCTCGCGTGCGACCTGCGCGTAGCGAGGTTCGTCCGGTCCCATGAGCGGAAGCGTAAGGCCGACGAAATATGCCGCAACGACCAAAGCGGCGAGCGCGAACTTTGCCGTGCTCGAAATAACTTGCGTCGGAGCTGATTTTGTAATTTCCGCCATTAAAGAACAGAATGTTAAGTATTACTCTAAAAAGAGCTTAGAAGAAATGGCGAGTGATAGAAAAATACGTGTGGCCGCGATCGGCGTTGGAAGTCTCGGGCGTCATCACGCTCGGAATTACGCAGAAATGGCCCACGAGGGCCGCGTTGAGTTCGTCGGGGCCTGCGACACGGACGCAGAAACGGCCAAGCGAATTGCCCGCGAGAATGGAGCGGCGCATTTTACGGATTGGCGTGACTTGCTCGACAAAGTTGATGCCGTCTCGATCGCGACGCCGACAGAAACTCATGCCGAGATCGCGTGCGCGTTCCTTGAGGCCGGCAAACACGTGCTCGTCGAGAAGCCGATCGCATCGACCATTTCGGATGCGGAAAGGATGATCGCGGCCGCAGAAAGTTCAGGTGCAAAGCTGATGGTCGGACAGCTTGAGCGATACAATGCCGCGATGGTTGCTCTGAGGCCGCGGGTTACGACGCCGCTATATTTCGAGATACATCGCGTGTCGCCGTTTCCCAATCGCTCGCTCGATGTCGATGTCGTGCTCGATGTGATGATCCACGATCTTGATGCGGTGCAATGGCTCGTCGGCAAGGATGTTGCGGTCTCGGCGATACACGCCGTCGGAATTCCTGTGATCTCGGACAAGGTCGATGCAGCCAACGCGCGGATCGAATTTGCGAACGGCACGGTCGCGAACATCACCGCCTCGCGCATCGGAACGGAAAAGATCAGGAAGACGAGATTCTATCAGACGAATTCGTATGTCGTGCTCGACTACGCGACGAAATTCGCGTCGCTGACCTCGCTCAAACCTGAAGCGACAAACCTGCTCGACGGCATCGCGATAGATCGGCTTGAGATCAACGATGTCGAACCGCTGCGGGCCGAGATAACAGCGTTTCTTGACGCGATAGAGAACGACACAGTGCCCGCGATAACGGGCGAGGACGGCCTGCGTGCATTGACACTCGCCGTCGGCGTACTCGAGAAGATCGAGGCACATCGGTCACGTCTGGATCTGTGAAGCGGACATTGACCACAGAGGGCACAGAGAACACAGATAGAGAGAGGAACGAAAATGGCCGCAAGGTTCGCGTTGAACTATGCGGCCAAAGAAAACTTGTGAAGTTTGCTGCTTCGAGATCAGCTTGCTTGCTTTGCCTCAGCACGCTCGGACAAAGACTCGAGCCATTCTTGCGTTTTTCTGAGTCGTGCGGCGTTCTCGGGAGTGGACATCGTAAGCGTTTCAAGGTTCTTGTAAGCGTCGGGCGAACCTATCTTTTCGCGAAGCTCGGCGAGGAAAGGCTCGATCTTCGCAAAGATGATGTAGTGCTCGCCGTTCGTTTCGCCGAAAAGATCGGCGTCGATCGCCCCGTGATTCACCATCGCGGCGGCCATGTCCCAATAGGAACCGACCATACGCAGATACGCGCCGACTTCCGGATCCATCATCGTGTTCAGGATGTCGTCCGCACTCTTAGGTGTGAACATAAAGACCCAGTCGCGCGCCTTGCGCATCGTCGCTTCGCGACGCAGGTCATAAAGTTTGAGAATAAGATCAGCTGATTCTGCCTTGCTCATAGTGCCAATGGAACCTCCAAAAAAGTATAGTTAGACTGTATTTTTATCTTGGGCGAGTGTCAACCATCCGAATTTATGACCCATTTTTCTGAGATCTCGATAAACACGCTGCTTGAGAGCCGCATCGGGGCGAATGAGCTTCCCTCGGCGGTGTATCTGGTCGGGAACGAGGGCGAGCCGGTCTTCTTGGATGCGCTTGGAAAGGCCGTGGTGCGGCCGGAGAGCATCCTTGCGACGCCGAGCACGATCTACGACCTTGCGAGCTTGACGAAGGTGCTTGTTACGACATTGCTGGCGGCGATATTGATCGACCGCGGCGAGATGACCATCGATTCGGCGTTGCTCGACGTGCTGCCTGAGAGCGTCGGTTCGGCAATCGGCCGCGCGACGATCCTGGAGCTTGGGACACACACGAGCGGGCTGCCCGCGTGGCGGCCGCTCTACCTGCTCGCAGACGATAGAGAAGCGGTGTTGGAATATATTCTCGGTGCGGACCCGAGCCCGGATCGGGATGTTGTTTACAGCGATCTGAATTTTATTCTGCTCTCGTTCGTGATCGAAAGGCTCACCGGCAAACGGATCGACGAGGCGGCAGCGGAGTTCATTTTCAAGCCGCTCGGACTGAAAGATACAGGTTACTGTCCGTCCGGCGAGTTGCGAAGGCGTATCGCCGCGTCAGAGAACGGGAATCGCTTTGAGCGTGAGACGTGCGAAAATGAAGGCTATCTTGTGAGCGAAGATGCCAAACGCCGGGCGGAGCGTTGGCTTCGCAAAGATCCGATCTGGGGCGAGGTCCACGACGGAAATGCGTATTTTATGGACGGAGTCGCGGGCCATGCGGGGCTTTTTTCGACCGCGAGCGATGTGTTTTTCATTGCGAACGAGTTCCTTGCCGAAACGACAACCCTTTTGAAACCCGGAACGTGCAACCTGTTTTCGCAGAATTTCACTGCCGGCAAAGCCGAGGACCGCTCGTTCGGCTTTCAGCTTGCGAGCACGAAGGACTCGACCGCCGGGAGCCATCTTTCGCCGCAAAGCTTTGGCCATCTTGGGTTTACGGGCACAAGTCTCTGGCTCGACCCTATCAAGCAGGCGATCTTCATCCTCTTGACGAACCGCACGCACGACCGCGAGTTGCCGTTCGTGAACATCAATTCCGTGCGGCGTCGATTCCACGACCTCGCTTGCGAGGCCCTGGACCGAAATTCTTAGCAACTCGCACGCCCGCGGCCTAATCAAAGAAGCACTCTCCTCTAATCAACGGCTAAAAGTGTCGGAACTTTTGGAGACGTCGATGTCATTTAGAAGAATCTTGTTCCTCTCGTTCGCGGTGTGTGTCCTTGGGCTTGCCGCGTTCGGCCAAAGCAACCGCTCGACGCGTCCGCGCGTAGCTCCGACGCCTATCCCGACGCCAACTCCGAATCGAAGCGGCCCGCCTGTACTCGGCGGTGCCCAAAACGCGCCGTCAAGTGCGGAGACGTCTGCCGAAGCTCCGATCGGTGATGACGACGTCATTCGCGTCGAAACGAACCTTGTAACGATGCCGGTATCGGTGCTGGATCGCGACGGCAGGTTCATCTCGGGGCTTGGGCAGCAGGATTTTCAGATATTCGAGAACGGCACGCCGCAAAAGGTCGAATATTTTCAGTCGGTCGAGCAGCCCTTTACGGTAATTCTGCTTTTGGATGTGAGCCCTTCGACCCAGTTCCGCATGGACGAGATACAGCGTGCGGCGATGACGTTCGTCGATAATCTGCGTCCGGCGGATCGCGTGATGGTGATGTCGTTTGACGAGTATATACACGTTCTCAGCCCGATCACGAACAACCGCTACGAATTGAAGGATGCGATCCGGCAGGCAGAATTCGGCAAAGGCACGAGCCTTTACGATGCCGTTGACGACGTGATCCGCAGGCGTCTTTCGGGAATTCAGGGGCGCAAGGCGGTCGTGCTATTCACTGACGGTGTCGATACCACGTCGCGGCGGGCGACGATCGAGAGCACGACCGCGGCGGCCGAAGAACTCGACGCTCTCTTTTATCCGATCCGATTCGATACGTCGAGCGATCTTAGCGGCGGAACGGGCTATCCCGCACCTCGCCGTCAAACGCGTCGCGTTACGATGGCGGACATTCTCGGGGCGATCATTACCGGCGGTAATGTGCCGAGCGTCGGCGGTGCTCCCGGCGGCGGAAGCCGTGAAGAATATGAACGCGGACGGCAGTATCTGCTTACCCTTGCACAAAAGACGGGCGGCAGGGAATTCGAGGCCGATTCGATCTACAATCTGCAGGCCGCTTTTGCCGGCATCGCTGAAGAGCTTCGTCGGCAATACACGCTCGGCTATTATCCGGACAAGGTCGGCACGGTAGGCGAACGCCGGCAGATCAAGATCCGCGTGCATCGTCCGAACGTAGTTGTTCGTGCAAAGACGAGCTATATCGTCGGCGACAGCAGGCGAACTCTTGCAGGTATTTAACAAGGTCAAAAATGAAGGCCGCCGCATTCCATCTGCGACGGCCTTTTTGCTGCTCAACAGCGAGTCTATTTCCTCGGCCGCTGATCCGTTTCACGATAGGCTTTCTCAGCCTTGATCTCATCGATCGCGTATTGGTCAAGCGTCACTTCCCAATCCGCAACGAAACTCGAATCGACGGTCGATTCGATCACGCTCTGGATCGACGTCGGCACGTTCGAGAGAAAATCATAGCCGGTGAGGCTTTCGATGTCGTCGATCGACGTACGGAATGTGCGCCAATCGCTGCTGATGTCGTTCTGATTCGGCATCAATACGGCGATCGTGCGCGTCGAAGTTGTAACACGCGACACATCGTTCGAACCGTTAGGCAGGACGATGATCACCTTCCATGTGTAGTTCGGCAAGGCGACGTTGCCGTTGCCGATATAGCCATTTGTTCCCCAGCCGCCCGAAATGATGTAGAGCTCGTTGCCTTGGCCCGCAAGCGTACGGCAATAGGTTTCGAGCGATGCCCACGTTACCTGATTGTTGTCAGGAGCCTGCGGGATCATATTCGTCATCAGGAACGTCGATGAATTGTCCGAGACGGTCGCGGTCCTGTCGCCGGAAGGACACATATGCCCGCGGTCATAACCTGAACCCGAATAGTCCGAACCCTTTACCTGATACCAGCCTGATGGAAGCGTCGTGTCTGCGCGGAAATCATCCTGCCTTGGCGCCGAACCTAGCCAGCTCGAAGCCAAATGCCAAGACACCCAATTCGGCCTGCGGTCGTCGTTGTTATACGAGAGAGCGTAGGTCGATTTTTCCATGAGATAGTTGAGCGGAGTGTTGACGTTGGTCGCCGCATTTGAAGGATTGCCCATCGTGAGATGAACGTTCGACGATGGCGGCGGAGTTGGTGTCGGCGTCGGCGTTGCGGTGGGCGTCGGGGTCGGGGTCGAAGCTGAATAATTGGTTATCGAAACCGTATCGAAGTTGATGCGGTTCGAACCGCCGGAAACTTTCCTAAGCTCAAAGCGAATGGCCGATCCCGAGTTCACGGTAAAGCTCGCGGTCTTCAAAGAAGTCGAGCTCGTTGTAACGGTCGAGCCGACCTTTGTCCACGACGAGCCGTTGTTCGTCGATTTCCAAAGCTCCCAAGTGCTCGTGCCGTCTGAGCCGTACTTCGCATGCTTGACCGAGAATGTGCCGGCCGAAGAAACGTTGAAATTCATGCGGACGCTGCCGGTGTTTCGCACGCGTGCCGAATACGAACCTGTCTTTCGGTCGCTCGAAGAGTTGCCCGTAAGGGCGTCGTTCATATACCAGCTTCCGGTTCCGAGGGTTACGTTGCCGCCTGCATATGCGGTCTTTCCACCGGCCTCAAAACCTTCGCTCAAAATGGTTGCGGCCTCGATCCCTGCCGTAACGATCGCCAGGGAAACTACGAGGCCGATAAAGATCAAACCGCAGTATGCGAGAAAATGCTTTCTGTTCACACGACTCCTCCAGTTCTTCGGAAAATTTTGAAATTGATCTAAAAAACCAAGTAACGCCAGCGGCCGTGTTCGGTTACGAAGCTCGACCGTAAATGCCGACAAACGCGTCGGCGAAAGTGAAGACAGTAAAACTAATTGTTGCAAGGTACGGAAAAAACCGTTCGCGATAATACCACTTTTTGGCGCAGATGCAAGGCATCGAAGTGCGCCCGTTCAAATGACCGTGCCGTTGGGGATGATCGCGTTCTTCGGGACGATGATGATCTTATCGCGAATGTAATACGACCGGTCGGGCGAGTCGAAATGCTCGATGCCTTCGCGATTGATCAACTGAACGTCTCTTCCGATGCGGACATTCTTGTCGATGATCGCGTTGCGGATGACCGTGTTCTCATCGATCCCGATATGCGGCACTTGGCGTTCGAGATTTTCGCGGATATCCTCGATCGCCTCAAAGATGTCGGAGCCCATCACGATCGAGTTTTCGATCACGACGCCTTTGTCGATGCGTGCGCGCAGGCCGACGATCGAATTCCGGATGGTAACGCCGCTCAGGATGCAGCCTTCGCTTATCATCGAATTATCGATCGCGCAGTCGTGGACCTTCGATGGCGGAAGATAACGGCTTCGGGTATAGATCGGCGCCGCCGCGTTGAAGAAGTTGAATTTCGGCAAGGGCGACGCAAGGTCGAGGTTCGCTTGATAGAATGCGCGTATCGTCCCGATGTCTTCCCAATAGCCGTTAAAAAGATGAGCCTGAACCGAATATTGTTCGATCGCCGCGGGAATGATCTGCTTGCCGAAATCGACCCAATCGCGGTCGGTATTCAGGAGTTCGACGAGCTTTGAATAGTTAAAGACGTAGATGCCCATCGAGGCAAGGAACGGGCGTGCTTCAGCCTCGGCGTCGGTAAGGCCGAACAAGCGTGTATCGACCCGCATAGCGTCGAGGTCGGCGCCTTTTGGCTTCTCTTTGAACTCGATGATGCGGCCGGTCTCATCCGTTTTCAGCAGGCCGAACTCCTCGGCATCTTCACGACGCGAAGGAATGACCGAGACCGTAAGGTCGGCTCCCGAAGAAAAATGACGCTCGAGAAATTTCGAATAATCCATCCTGTAAAGATGGTCGCCGGAGAGAATGAGCAGTGTGTCGACGTGCCAATCACGCACGTGCGGAAGCATTTGCCGAACGGCATCTGCGGTTCCTTGGAACCATTCCGGATTGTCGCGCGTTTGTTCCGCCGCGAGAACCTCGACAAATCCCGTCGAGAATGACGAAAATCTATACGTCGTCGAGACGTGGCGATTCAGCGACGCAGAATTATACTGTGTAAGGACAAAGATCTGCGTGATGCCTGAATTTATGCAGTTGGAAACGGGAATATCGATGAGGCGATACTTGCCGCCGAGCGGAACTGCAGGCTTTGACCTTTCACCGGTTAGTGGGAAAAGGCGGGAGCCTGCGCCGCCGCCCAAGATCACCGAGACGACGTTGTCATACTGGCCCATAGTAGAATAGTAATCAGTCGGCTAAGGTATGTAAACAGTTTTTGATTTTTACATTCCGCTCACTAATTATTAACATTTCGCGGGAAAGCACAAGATGTGGTATTGGATCAAGCTGTTATTTTTGATTTTCGCGGGTGCGGTGCTCTTGTGGCTTGCCTATGAGGTGATCACGTTTCCGTCGATATCGAGCCTGCGGACGGAGAATCCGACGACATCCTCGCTGATCGAATATCGCCTCTCGGAAGCACGGGCCGACGGCAAGGAACCTAAGAAACTTATGATCTGGACGCCGATCGACCAGATCAGCCCGAACCTGCAGAGGGCGGTGCTCGCGGGCGAGGACGCGAGATTCTTCCAGCATAATGGGTTTGATTGGGACGCGATCCAAAAGGCGTGGGATGAGGCCGTAAAAGAAGGGGAAAAAGAGGCGCGTGAAGAGGGCGATTACGACCCGAATGATTGGATCCCGCCGATGCCGAGCTTCAAACGCGGTGCCTCGACCGTTACGCAGCAGCTCGCAAAGAATCTCTTCCTCTCGGAAGATCGGAATTTTCTAAGGAAGGGCCGCGAGGCCGTTTACACGTATTTTCTTGAACGGGAACTCACAAAGAAACGCATCCTTGAGATCTATCTGAACGTGATCGAATGGGGCGACGGAGTTTACGGCGCAGAGGCGGCGTCGAGAACGTATTTCAAGAAATCCGCTTCTGATCTCACCCGTGACGAGGCCGCCTTCCTTGCGGCGATGATCCCGAGCCCGCTGAATATCTTCAATCCGGCGAAGAACCGCAAACGCGTCGTGCGCCGTCAGCGGGTGATACTTCGCGGGATGAATTCGATAAAGCTTGACTACACGGACAAGTAACCTCGCGGCGTTAGTTTAATCGCCCCAAATGCGATACACTCTTGGTTTGCCGGATGCGTCCGGCAGTTGATAATACGAGTCGTCTTGCGGGTGAACAGGGAAAGCAGGTGAAAGTCCTGCGCGATCGCGTCACCGTAATAGTCGGGCCACCTGTCCTGCAAGCTGCTGCCTATTTATAAGATGTTTCGCGTAAAAGCATCGTGGGCCGGCACGGGTTAGATCGCAAAAGACCGCCCCTGTTTTCCTCGAGTTTTTATGCTCGAAAGGAAAAATGCAGGTGCGGTTTTCTAAGTTTAAGCGGCTGGTCGGTTTCGCGTTGGTGCTCGTCGCCATCGCAGGTTCTTCGTGCAGGCCGTCCAGTACGGACGACAGTTCTGCCTCGAACACACGGATATTCAAGGATGCTCTAGGACGCGATGTTTCACTCCCGCGTGATGTGAAACGCGTCGTAAGCCTTGCCCCAAATCTCACCGAAATAATTTACGCGGTCGGCGGCGGCGATAAGCTTGTCGGCGATACGACGTATTGCGATTTCCCCGAAGCCGCGAAGTCCGTTCAAAAGATCGGCGACACGATGAACCCGAATATGGAGTCGATCATCGCACTCCATCCGGACGTCGTGTTCGTCTCGACCGCGTCGCAGATCGAGGCCTTTATGCGGACTCTCGCCGAACGCAACATCGCGGTGTACGTGGTCGATTCGAGGTCGGTCACAGATGTTCTGGTGAGCATGATCACGATCGGTGACATTCTTGGAACAAAGAGCGAGGCGCAGTCCGCCGTTGCGGGATTGGAGCGGCGGATCGATCTTGTCAGGTCGAGCGTGAACGGGCGGCCGATCCGCCGTGTCTTTATTCAGATCTCGAAAGAACCGCTTTTCACCGCGGGGCACGACGCCTATATGAACGAAGCGGTGAGGATCTCGGGCGGCGACTCGGTTACGAGCGGAATTCCGGGAGCGTATCCGAACCTAAGCCGCGAGACGGCTCTGAAGCTCGACCCCGATGCGATCGTGATCTCCGACAACGAAGGGAATCACGAGCCGAACTCGGCATTCGCGAATTCCGCGGCAGTTAAGAACGGCGAGGTCTTTCGCATCAATGCCGACCTATTCTCTCGACCGGGGCCTCGGGTCGTTGACGCGATCGAGTTGATCGCGCGTGACCTCCATCCGGAGGCTTTTGAGGCGAAGTAGATGAAGCGTGCCGCGAAGATCGTCGTGATCTTGCTTGCCGTGCTTTCGGCGGCGGTTGCAGCCGCGCTTCTTTTTGGTGCGGAATGGGCATCGCCATTTTCTCAAGATCCCGGCCAGCGGGCGATATTTTTTGATATACGCTTGCCGCGTGTACTGCTTGGTGCGTGCGTCGGTGCGAGCCTTGCGGTCGCGGGTGCGGCGCTGCAGGCATTGCTTCGGAATCCGCTGGCTGAGCCGTATCTTCTCGGCGTTTCAAATGGAGCGGCATTGGGCACGATGCTCGCGTTCGTCGTATTCGGGAACTATGTTTTTGCAAGACCGCTGCTCGCTTTTGCGGGAGCCGCAGCCGCTTCTGGTCTGGTTTACAGCCTTGCGAAGACGCGAGCCGGAATGAACGTAGAACGCCTCGTTCTGTCGGGCGTTATCGTAACCACCTTTCTGTCGTCGGTCATCATAATGCTGACGACGCTTCTTGATGCCGCACGACTTCGAAGCTTTACATTTTGGCTGCTCGGCGATCTTTCACAGGCGACGTGGAGCGGAGTTTATCTGAGTTTTGGTGCTGCGGTGATCGCGACGATCATTCTCACGTCGCAAGCGAGGGCACTGAATCTGATGATGCTCGGCGAACGCGATGCGGTCGATTTCGGCGTCGAGACCGGCCGCGTGCGGCTGGTCGTGTTCGGAGCGTCGAGCCTGGTCGTCGGTGCAGCGGTCGCCGCGAGCGGTTCGGTAGGATATGTCGGCCTTATCGTGCCGCATCTTTTGCGGCTTGCTGTCGGCAGCGACAACCGCATCGTCGTACCGATGTCCGCGATCGCGGGTGCTGCGTTCGTCGTGCTTGCGGATCTCGCTGCAAGGGTCGCGATCGCTCCTCGGGAACTTCCAGTCGGAGCCGTAACAGCACTGCTCGGTGCTCCGCTTTTTATCTATCTGCTGAGGAAGAACTGATGCTTGAGGCTCGCGACATTTCCGTGAGATACGGTGACACGGCGGTTCTCGCCGATGCGAGCGTTCGCCTTTCGCCGGGGAAGATCACGGCGATCGTCGGTGCGAACGGCGCCGGAAAGACGACATTGATCAAGGCTCTCAACGGCGCAGTTCCGATCTCGGCAGGCGAGATTTTGCTTGACGGCAAGCCGATCGATTCATTCTCACGCTCACAGATCGCATGTGAGGTCTCGGTCGTGGCTCAGGAAACGGAATCGAGGTTTCCTGTCACGGTCCGCGAATTCGTATTGACAGGAAGGTTCGCGTACGGGAGTCCGTTCGGCTGGGAAAACGCACGCGATATCGAAGCGGCCGAGAGAGCGATCGCGGACTGCGAGCTCGTTGAACTTTCGGGTCGGCTGATGAACGATCTTTCGGGCGGTGAACGCCAGCGCGTCGTGCTTGCACGGGCACTTGCGAGCGAAGGCCATGTCCTTCTCCTCGATGAGCCGACAGCAAATCTCGATCTTGCGAATCAGACCCTGATGTTCAGGCTCGTCCTTGAGCGCTGCAAGAAGCAGGAATATGCCGCGGCGATCATTACACACGATCTGAATTTGGCGGCTGAATTCGCCGATGAGGTCGTGATGATGGCCAAGGGTCGCATCGTGCATTCGGGCGAGCCCGAGGAAATTCTCAATGCGACGAATATTCGCGAGATCTTCAGCGTCGAGGTGATCCTCGACACAAATCCGTCGAGCGGGAAGTCCCGCGTGACGCAAGTTTATTGACAACCATCGTTTGGCCGTTCGAATGAAGGAAGGCCGGTGAAAATCCGGCACTGCCCACGCAACCGTTAAAGTCGGGAACTTTATTCGACGCGGCCCTGGCAACTTGGACGACTCCTTGCGTGGACGCAAGGTCGGAGGAAAAATGAAACTCTTTTATCTTACTTTTTTACTACTCGCTACGACGTTCTCTGTCACGGCACAACAATCCGGCCGGATCAGCGGCAAACTAACGCTCCCCAAAACGGCAAGCATGGCAATAACAACCGAAGGCGTGAAGGTTCGCCTTCGAGCTTCGGCCGGCAACGCGACGGTTCGCGAAACAACTTCGGATTCGGCAGGGCAGTTCGCGTTTGGCGACCTCGCTCCGGGCAGCTATGCCGTCGAGATCGAATGTGCTTCATGCGTAAGGTCCGGAAAAGCGACAACGATCGACGTTCCGGCAAACGGTGAGGCCGAGGTCACGATCGAGCTTCCGATCGCGAGTATAAGCGAGACGGTAACGGTCGCTGCCGATACGGCGCAGCCGATCGAAAGCGTCGCTAAGGCCGTGGACGTCATCGGCGGGCAGGAGATGCGTGACCGAGCGGATTTCACGCTCGTCGACAGCCTTAGAACGATCCCGGGCTTTCGTGTTCAACAGCTCGGCGGTTTCGGACGAACGGCCTCGATCAAGTCTCGCGGCCTTAGAAATCAAGACACTGCGGTGTTGATAGACGGCGTAAGGTTTCGCGATCCGTCATCGATCTCGGGCGACGCAACACCGTTCCTGAGCGACCTGACCCTGACGAGCGTAAGCCGCGTCGAGGTGCTTCGCGGTTCGGGTTCGTCTCTTTATGGGACGAATGCGATCGGCGGCGTCGTGAACTTTGAAACTCCGTCCGCACGCAGCGGGACGCACGGACAAGTTAGCGGCAATTTCGGCGGGATGGGCTTCGGACGATTCCGAGGGACGCTTTCTCACGGCACCAGGGATGGAAAATACGGCATTGGCGGCGGCGTGTCGCGCACGGCTTTTACGAAGGGTATCGACGGCGACGACAATGCCGACAACACGAATCTACAAATGCGGACCGACCTGCGTCCTACGACGCGAACCGCGATCTCGGCGGCATTTTTCTTCTCGAATGCCAAGGTTCGCCTGAATGTCGGACCGGACGCGGCCGGTACGCTGCCGGCAGCGAACAACATCATTATCGACGCCGATCCGTTCGTGAATTTCACGCCCGACGAGGACGATCCGGACGCTCTTCAGCGGTCCCGATTCTTTTCCGGCCACGCGAAGTTGTCACAGCAGCTGAGCAAGAACGTCATTCTCTCCGCGTATTATCACGTTGTCGATACGCGTCGGCGTAATGACGACGGGCCGCTCGGCCCGGGCTTTCAGAGCGCTTCGACGAGTATTTTTGACGGCCGTATCGACACGATAAACGCAAAGCTCACGTGGGCCGCGAACGGATCGAATACCGTTTCGGGCGGATATGAGTTCGAACGTGAGCGATTCGGCAACGAAGGTTTGACGCCCGCAGGTACGAGCGATTTCTTTACGCGTGCGACACAGTCGAGCGATACGTTTTTCCTTCAGGCACTTTCACAGCCGTTGGCAGGAAGGCTGACGCTTTCCGGCGGCGTCCGTTATCAGCGATATCGGCTCGGCCGGCCGGAGTTCAGCCTTACCGGTTCGCCGTATCAGGGTGTGCAGCTCGATTCGCCGGATGGTGCGTTCACGCTCGACGGTGCGATCGCATATTCGTTCCGGACGGGAACGAAGCTGCGTGCTCACGTCGGGAACGGCTATCGTGTGCCGTCGCTTTATGAGCGCTTTGGGACGTTCTACTCGACATGGCCGAGTGCATCGTTCGTGGCACTTGGCGACCCGTCGCTAAAGCCGGAAAGGTCGGTCGCATTCGATCTCGGGATCGATCAATCGGCATTCCGGAATCGGTTAAAGCTCTCGGCGTCGTACTTTTGGACGCGTCTGACGGACATTATCGGGTACGGTAACGTTGTTCCGGATATCGGCACGACGCCGAGGCCTTTTGGCGGTTACGAGAATCAAAAAGGCGGCCGCTCGTCGGGTTTCGAAGGCAGTGTAACCGCAAGGCCGACGCGCACGACCGATCTCTTTGCTTCCTATACATACACCGAGAGCCGCAACCGCATCTCGCCCGTCGCGGGAAGCGGCATTCTGCGTGCTTTCGGAATTCCGAAGCATCAGTTCACGCTTGTCGCCACGCAGAATTTCGGACGGTTCTGGGTGAATTTTGATCTGCTCGCAACGAGCGATTATTTCGCCCCGATATTCAGTAATTCGACATTCTCGACGTATGTCTATCGCTTTCGAGGGAATCGAAAAGGCGATCTGACCGCGGGATACACGTTTAAGCTCCACAGCGAAGATTCGATGAAACTTCGCCTGTACGGGACGATCGAGAATGTATTTAACAACGAATATTTCGAGAACGGCTTTCGCACGGCGTCGCGAACGGGAAGGCTTGGCGTCACGTTCGGGTTCTAAGCGCTGAAAGGCTTTGCCCGCGAATAGCGCAAGAAATTGCCCGCGAATCACGCGAATGACCGCGAATAAGATCAGGATTGCCTCGTTCTTATTTGCGGAATTTCGCGGTATTCGCGGGCAAGCTTGTTTTTTTAAGGGCGACTCGCAGAACCTCGTGCTGTGGTAAAATAGCCGTATGAGGACTTAGTTTTATGAAGGTTCTGATATTTGTCGGCCTGATCCTGGCCGTCTCTTCGGTTTCGATCTCGGCGCAGACGCGCCATACGATCACTAACCTCGATCTCGAGAAATATCGAGACTCGCGCGTAGCTGCCGAAAAGCAGCTTCGTGAGGATTACGCGCGTCTTGGTTTCCGTTCTCCCGAAGAGCGTGCAAAAAGCGATGAGGCGGACGCCCGTGCGTTGACCGCACTTTCCGAAAAGCTACGAGCAGAACGCGTCAGTCAGGAACAAGCGGCCGCGGCATCCGAAGCCTGGGCCGCATATTATCGCGGGCAAACAGCCTTGCAGAACGGCAGTGTGGTTTACGTGCCGCAGCAGAGCGGGCTTTATTACGGCTACGTCTATTACGGCAATCGCTGGCATTTCAACAACGTCCGCCGCACGTACCAGCAGCCGGGCTACTTTGCAGGCGGCAATTTCTGGGCGACAGGGACGGCCGAGCGCCCGCGTCCGATGTTCGTAACGCCGAGGCCGCGACATTAGTAAAAATATCCGATTATGAAAGAAGGTTGGGAAGCCGTTATCGGCATGGAAATTCACGCGCAGCTTGCGACCGAGACGAAGATCTTTTGCGGCTGCCGCGTTGAGACGGGCGGTGAGCCGAATTCGAACACTTGTCCCGTGTGTCTCGGTCTGCCGGGAGCATTGCCGGTGCTGAACTCGCACGTGGTCGATCTCGGGGCGAGAGCTGCGATCGCATTGGGCCTTGAGCTGCAGGAGACGAGCATTTTCTCGCGCAAGAACTACTTCTACCCCGATCTGCCGAAAGGCTATCAGATCTCGCAATACGACAAGCCTTTTTCGGCGAACGGCGAGTTGACGATCCTGACCTCGGAACGCGACGAGCATGGACGTGCGACGGATTGGAAGCCGTTGACGATCCATATCGAGCGTATGCACCTCGAAGAAGATGCGGGAAAGAATGTCCACGAAGGTCTCCCCGATACGGACAAATATTCTTATGTCGATCTCAATCGTGCGGGCACGCCGCTTGGCGAGATCGTTACGGCGCCGGATTTCCGCACGTCGTGGCAGGCGTATGATTACGTCAATCACGTGCGGCGTGCGTTGCAATGGGTCGAGGCGAGCGACGCCGATATGGAGAAAGGGAATCTACGCTGCGAGGCGAACGTTTCCGTACGCCGCGTCGGTGAAACGAAGTTCAACAACAAGGTCGAGCTAAAGAACCTTAATTCCGTACGCTTTATGCAGAAGGCGATCGAGTTCGAGATCGAGCGTCAGATCAAAGCACATGAGGCGGGTGAAGAGGTTCGACAGGAAACGCGGCTTTGGGATGAGAAGAACAGCGAGACGCGCGTAATGCGTTCGAAAGAGGACGCACACGATTATCGGTATTTTCCGGAACCCGACCTTCAGCCGCTGAAGCTTTCGGCATCGTTCATCGAAGGCATAAAGAACGAAATGCCCGAGATGCCGGATGCGATGCGCGACCGCTTCATCGATGTTTATCAACTCAGTTTTGCGGACGCCGTACAGCTCACGAGCGAAAAGGAATTAGCGGAATATTTCGAGACGGTTTCGCGTGTATCAGCGGACCCGAAGACGTCCGCGAATTGGATCTTGGGCGAGCTCACACGCGAGCTTAACGCGTCGGGCAAGGAGATCTCTGAGGCACTCGTGTCGCCCGAAGACCTTGCTGAATTGATCGTCACTCTCGGAGCGGGAAAGATCAATAATAATCAGGCGAAGGAAGTGCTCTCCGAGATGTTCGCAACGGGAAAGCCTCCGGGCGAGGTCATATCTGAGCGCGGTTTTGAGCAGGTGTCAGACAGCTCGGCGATCGAAGCGTTCGTCGATGCGGCGATCGCGAACAATCCCGCGCAGGTCGAAGCGTATCGCGGCGGCAAAGAAGCTCTCTTCGGGTTCTTTGTCGGCCAGGTAATGAAGGCCTCAAGCGGCAAAGCGAACCCGAAGGTCGTCAATGACCTACTTCGCGATAAGTTGAAAGGCGGTTAGAGAATGGCGTTCGAACTTGGCGGAAAAGTCGCCGTCATCACTGGCGGAAGCAAGGGCATCGGCCTTGGCATTGCCGATGCGCTTGTAAGGTCAGGTGCGAAGGTATTTATCTGCGGCCGCTCGAAAACAGATGTGCGCGCCGCGGTAGCGAAACTGTCTGAGAAAGGCGAAGCGTCGGGTGAACCCTGCGACGTCCGCAGCGAAGGCCAGGTTCGTCAGATGCTCGAAGGGGCCGTCAGGGTATTTGGCGGCGTCCATATTCTAGTGAACAGTGCCGGTGTGGGCTTTAACGGAACGACCGTCGAGGAAACAAGCGGCGAGATATTTCGTCAAACCCTCGAAACGAATCTTTTCGGAACGTTCTATGCATGCCACTACGCGATCCCGCTGATGAAGAGCCAGGGCGGCGGCTACATCATCAACATCTCTTCGCTGATGGGCCAATACGCCCAGCCGAAAGCTGCGGCCTACAACGCCTCGAAATTCGCTGTGAACGGATTTACGGAGGCGTTGATGCAGGAAGTCCGCGCCGATAACATTAAGGTAACAGGCATCTGTCCGGGCAGTGTGAATACATCCTTTGGCGGCGACACGCCGACTGAGGACAAAGCGTGGCAGCTCCAGCCGGAAGATATCGGCGAGGTCGTGCTCGATCTTTTTAGGATGGATGCGAGGGCATTGCCGAGCCGGATAGAGCTTCGTCCGAGCAAACCGCCCGGGAAGTAAGGCGGAGACTCTAATTCAAAGAAACTGTAAGTTCCTTCAAATTTTCCACCTTAAGCGGCTTAACGAAATAGTACGAAGCACCGAGTTCTGCCGCACGCAGACGATGATCGTCCGTGTCGAGCGAGGTGACCAAAGCTACCGGGATCGAAGCAAGGTCTTCGGAGCCGCCGATCGTTTCAAGAAGCTGCCAACCGTCCATACGCGGCATCTCGACGTCCGACATTATCAGGTCTGGACGCCATGAACCCGAAAGCAGAACTTCGAGAGCCTCGACGCCGTCCTTCGCAGTTATTGTTCTAAACCCGGCGTTCTCGATCAGAGTCGTGTTGTGTTTGCGAATGCTCGCGCTGTCATCGACGATCAGCACGAGCGGCGCCGTACCCTTGTCTTTTGTAAGCTGTTCGATCTTGTGGGCCGGTGCCGCCGCGTGGACCGGCACACTGAGGACGAACCGCGTTCCTTTCAGCGGTTCGGACATCACCTCGACGGTTCCGCCGAGATGTTCGACGCTTTCCTTTACGATGGACATTCCGACGCCTCGCCCGGCATTGAGGTTGATCTTTGCAGCCGTCGTTAATCCTTGCGCAAAGATCAGCTGCTGAGCCGCAGCTTCGGAGAGCTTGGCTGCATCCTCGTAGGAGAGAAGTCCGTTCTTGACGGCGCGCTGCTTCAACGTTTCGGCGACGATGCCTCGTCCGTCATCTTCGACGGAGATAAGCACAAGGCCGTCCGCGGAACGCACCTTGACGATGATGCTGCCTTTCTCGCGCTTACCGAGGAGGCGACGCTGGTCAGACGGTTCGATGCCATGGACGACCGAATTGCGCAGCAGATGCAGGAGTGGTTCAACAAGAGCGTCAATGAGCAGCGTATCGATCTCGACATCGCCATTTTCGATCGTAAGGGCGGCATGCTTACCTTCTTCTTCACAGGTTACATGGACGGCGCGATTAAGGCGTGTTTCGAGCGTGCCGAACCGCTGCATACGCACACGGCGAAGATTCTCGACGAGTGCTCCCGTGATCTCATGAGCGGCGAACAAGATCTCGGAAACGGTATCTGGATCATTCTCCGCGCGCCCTTCCCGCTGCTCGGCGAGTGCGTTCTCAAGCAGTTCGTTGTTCGCCGCAAGCTTTGTCGCGAGCTGAATAAGATCGTCGAGCCGTTCGAGCGAAACACGGACGATCGGAGAATGGAGCTTTTTGTCAGGTTTGCGAAATGGCGAGACCGTTCGCGGTTTCGCCTTTTCATTTCCGTTTGCGGCGGACCCGAGAGAGGCGATCGCGGACGCAAAGCGTTCACCGAGATCCGTAACGGAATCGCCCGTACTGTGGGTGCCGACGACCGAGCCAAGTTGACTCAATGCGTCGTAGAGCAGTTCGATGATCGAAGGATCTGCGGGCCGGTCATTCTCGACGAGCTTGTCGAGCAGATCTTCCATTTGATGCGCGAGTTCAGACGCTTTCTTCAGCCCGACCACGCCCGCCGCACCTTTGAAGGTGTGAGCACTTCGGCGTATATCCCAAAGTGCGGACTGTGCCTCAGCGCCCATCTGAAGACGGCCGAGATCGTTCGCGATCTGTGAGAGCAGATCGGTAGCTTCGGTACGAAATATGTCGAGAGTCTCCTCGTCGATCTCAAATTCTTCTTCGACCCACGCGGCCGATGCATCGCCGGGCTCTTCGGCCGAGGGCCGCGGGGCGATCTGCTCGAACGATGCATCGAGAAAACCTGAAACATCATCGACCAGCCCGCCGGAGAGAAGCGGCATTTCGAGCAGGGCGGATTCGATCTTGGCGACCAGATCGAGGATCGAATACGCATCCGAGGATGAGGCCGCCCCGGATAAGAACAGGGCATCGAGAGCATTCTCACAATCGACGATCGCACTTGTCACGTCATCGAGGGACTGCTCGGTCGTTTGGACCTTTAATTCGCGAAGCGCGCGCGCGGCGACGGCCAAGTTTCCCGTTTCGGCGCCTGTTTGCGCGACAACAAGTAAACTCGACCGTGCAAGAGAGATCTGCCTCTCGGCGGTCTCCAACAATGTTTGCAGTTCTAAAGGTTCCATTTGCGGACAGCAAGCTTACGACCTGCCGGGTAAGATACTTACCCCGCCGCAAATCATTCTACAACAGGTTGCTGCGGCTGCGTCAGGTAAGTATCCAGAGCCTTCATCAAGGTCTCAGGGCCGAACGGCTTTGTAATATATCCGGTGCAGCCGGACATCTTACCGCGAACTTTATCGAAAAAGCCGTCTTTTCCGGAGATCATCACGACAGGTACTTCTTTGGCCGTCTCATGTGAGCGGATCATTTTGCAGACCTGATAGCCGTCCATTCGCGGCATCGTGATATCGAGAAGGACGAGTTCCGGCGTGAAATTGTCGATAGCCTCCATGGCTTCAACGCCGTCAGAGGCGCAGATCACGGTGTGCCCGTGCTTTTCGAGCTTGTTCGAGATCAGCTTGCGGACGGTAGCGCTGTCATCGACGACGAGGATCGAGCAGCCCTTTGGTTTGCTGTCCGAAGATGCCTCGCGGCGGCGTATCTCGTCCAGTCGGATCGCGAGCGAATTGACCTGTGAGACAAAAATGACGTTGTCCGGGTCAAGGCGTGCAGCTTCCTGAAGATAGCGAAGTCCGCGATCAAAATTCTTGAGGTTGAGATGGCCGATCCCAAGGTCGGTGAGCTCGTGTGCAGTGAACTCACGCGAATTCAAGGATGCTTCCATCTCGACCACTGCCTCGTGGATCTGCTCAAGATCGCCCGTGGTGCTGGCGAGGATCGCCTCAACATCGTCAAGCGAAAGGATCGCTCGGCAGTCTTTGCATGAGAATGCCTTCGGGTCGATGGCCGACGCGCAGAAAGGACATTCATATTCAGGAATCGACGAGACCAGCGGCGCCCCGTACGTTTCGTGAATCGCCGACTTGTCTTCGAGTACGGGCTCCGGCTCGGAAACTTCGGAGGTTTCAGCAAATCTTTCGTCGTATGCCTTTAAAAAGCCATCGACACCGGCCGACGCATTGGACTCAGGAGCAAGCTCGAGCGTGCCGCTCTCGAGAACATTGTCGTCATCATCAAACAGAGGCTCTTCGGGCTGCTCGACCTTTCGATCCTCGACAAGATCGTTGAAGGGCGAGCCTTCGGGAATACTGCTGAACTCTAGAGTGTTCGAATGGGCATCCCTCTCTTCAGGATCTGAAGAAATGTGTATCTCTCCGTCAAAATGCGGCTCAACAACTTCTACCGGTTCGAGAATGTCGGTCTGGTCGTTCGCTTCGAGTTCGGCGAGGACAGCCGCCATTATCATCGGATCAACCTCAGGTTCATTATCCGGCAAATACTCCGGGGCCGGCTCTGCGTTTTCCGCGGCCACCGGGAAATAGGGCGGATCGAGCCGCGTTTCATTGCCGGTCGGTATTGGATTTGCGGCCTCGAGCGGGATGTCGTTCGGCATTGCGATCGCATTGCCGTTCCCTTCGTCTGCCGCGGTCTCTTCTTCCGCTACGACCGCGGGCTGCTCGGCAACTGCCGGTTTCGCGGCTGCGTTGAGGTCATTCAGGAATTCACGTCCTGCCGCCGCGAATCCGTTGTCGGGATCGAGGCTCAGCACGCGTTCATAACAGAGAAGCTTTTCTTCGAGACTTGAGGAAATATGCGAGCGAAGCGTCCATGCATCAACATTCGCGAGGTTGTCGGCGAGGAACTCATCGAGCTCGGTCAGAGCTTCATACCAATTGCCGCTCGCAACGGTCTTTTGAACAGCAAGGTAGCGAGTTTGGATCCGGGCATCATCGATCGACGCAAGAGCGGTCCGTGCGTCGTCGTTATCGGGATTTATATCAAGCACGCGATTGAGGCATTCGACGACGACCGACTCGTCCGGCGCGATCGACGCTTTCCAGAACCACGCCATTTCACTGTTAGGGTCGCTTTCGATCGCTTTTTCGAAGCAATCAAGCGCAAGTTCCTGATTGCCCTCGTCCTTTGCGGCAACTCCGCGGTGGACAAAGTTCTTTGCGATCAGCGAACAAGTCGAAGCATGCCAGTCGATAGCGCGCTGATTTGATGGATCGCACTCGAGAACCTTGTTCAAGAACACGAGAAGCTCTTCGGGGTATTCACTGATCGAGGCCAGCCACATCCACGCTTCCGCGTTCGCTGGATCTTTGTCGGTGGCCTGTGTCAGCAGGACGCGAGCACGGGCCCTGTCGCCGGCTTGAGCAGCAGCGACACCTTCGGCAACGAGCGCCCGAAGGTCGGCCGAATAGGCAGATGCGGGAGCAGATTCGCCGGTTAGCGTCTCTGCCGGTGTGTAGGCGGAGGGTTCGATTTTGAGTCTCATAGGTCAGGTTTTCTGGTTTGTAAAGAGAATTCGCGAATTACGATCGGGCCACCAAGACAGGCTGCGCCCACTAAGACACTACTGCTACAAGCAACTCTGATGCCATCAAAACACTACGACTGTGCGACTATCAAAATCGACCAAAACTTGTGTAAAATATTGGGTATAGCGGACTTATGTCGAGTTTCGGCCGAGCGCCTGGTTTCGCAATCGACCCCTCGATGTGACAATATTTGTTACTTTCGATTGACAAAAAGGTGTGACCCTTTTGAGCAGTAAATCAGTGGAAAAAGACGTAGTTATCATCGGGGGCGGGCCGGCCGGAATGGCCGCGTCGATCTGGTGTTCGGACCTTGGCCTGTCGAACGTCGTGCTCGAAATGGATGGATCGACGGGCGGCCAACTCAAGAAGATCTTCCAACCGGTCAGGAACTATCCCGGGATTCGGGAGATCGACCCACGCAAGCTCGCGGACGAGTTTGCAGAACAGGCAAAGGCCCTGGGAGGTGACCTTCGTATCGATTCGAGTGCGGCTTCGATTGATCCGGAGGCTTTGCGGGTCGAGCTCGCTTCAGGCGAAGGGATCAAGGCGAAGGCGGCCGTGCTCGCGACCGGCGTACGACGGCGAGGTCTCGATCTTCCCGGTGAAACGGAACTTTACGGCGTTCTGGAATCCGGTGCCAAACAAGCCGCGGAGACAGCGAACTCGCGCGTTGTTATCGTAGGCGGTGGAGATGCGGCCTTTGAGAATGCTTTGATCCTCGCAAAATTCGCTGCGGACGTAACTCTCGTACATCATTCGTCGCATTTTCGTGCGAGAGCAGAATTTCTCGAACCCGTTCGACGACACCCGAAGATCAGGATCATCGAGAATGCCGTGATCACTGGGCTTTTTGGCTCAGACGGAAAGCTGCAAGGAGTTGGCTTGGAAGGCAAGAACGGCGTTCAGCGGATCGAAACTGACTTTTTACTCGTTCGCATCGGTGTGATGCCGAATTCGGAACTTGTCGAAGGGATCGTAACGCGCGATGCAAAAGGTTATGTGATCATAGACGCAAATTGCGAGACGAGCGTCGCGATGACCTTTGCGGTCGGCGATGTCGCCTCTCCTTCGGCCCCGACGATAGCGACCGCCGCCGGCCAGGCAGCAACCGCCGTCAAGGTGATCAAAGCGCGGTTAGCTCGGCCGTAACTCGCTCAGCGTGCGGCGAACGCGTCTTCGCCGGTCGTCTGCATCAAATGCCGAGTGTCGTTCAGTGCAAGGATGCGGATATTGCGGCGGCTGCGTATCTCGAACCTATTGATCCCGCAGTTCGAAGTGATAAGCCACGGAGTCGTCTTCGTTCCGCGATGGATGGCTCCCATTAAATGCAGTGTCAAATAACAGATCACGCCCGTGTGCGAAAATATCGCGACGCGCCCGCCGATATGCGTGTTCAATATACGCCAAAGCTCTTCAGTGCTTCTGTGCAGCAACTCGCGGTAACTCTCGCCTTCTGTGATGACGTGATTGAGATTGCGGTTTACGAGCGCGTAAAAATCATCGGGATGAGCGGCCTTTGATTCATCGAACGTAAGACCTTCGAGTACGCCGACATTTCGTTCGCGGAAAGCTGTGGTCGGGACGACGGGAACATCGATCAGACGCGACAGCGGCTCGGCGGTCTGCATTGCGCGAATAAGATCGCTTGAAAAGATAGCCGTGATACCTTCCTTTTGAAGGGCTTTTGCCGCTGAGTCCGCCTGTCTGAGTCCGAGATCGGAAAGGGGCGTCGGGCTGTGGCCGCCAAAGCGGCCTTCGGCGTTGCCGGCAGATTGTCCGTGTCGAATTAGAAAGAGTTTTGTAATGGGCATCTGAGAGTTCAAAGTTCAAGGTTCAAAGTTCAAAGTTCAAGGTCGCTCAAAAAACTTTGAACGTTGAATCTTGAACTTTGAACTTACACAGTAACCGCTTCGGCCTGGAGTTTCTCGGTCTGATAATGTGTCCGCAGGGCATCGATGAATTCGTCGATCTGGCCTTCCATCACGAGGTCGAGTTGGTGGACGGTCATACCGATGCGGTGATCCGTAACGCGATTTTCCTTGAAATTGTACGTGCGGATCTTCTCCGACCGATCGCCCGATCCGACCATCGATTTGCGTTCGGCGGAAAGAGCGTCGTGCTGCTTCTGTTCCTCGATCTCGTGCAGGCGGGCACGAAGCACACGCATCGCTTTCTCGCGGTTCTTTATCTGCGATTTCTCATCCTGCATCGAGACGACCACGCCTGTCGGAAGATGCGTGATGCGAACAGCGGAATACGTTGTGTTCACGGATTGTCCGCCCGGCCCCGAAGAACAGAACGTGTCGATGCGAAGATCGTTCTGATTGATCTGAACATCGACCTCTTCCGCTTCGGGAAGAACTGCCACCGTGATCGCAGATGTATGAATTCGGCCTTGAGTTTCGGTCTGCGGGACACGCTGCACGCGATGCACGCCGCTCTCAAAACGCATCTTCGAATAGACGTTGTCGCCTTCGATCATCGCGACCGCTTCCTTGATACCGCCAACGCCTGTGTCGGACGCCTCCATTATCTCCATCTTCCAGCCTTGCCGTTCGGCGTAGCGGGCGTACATACGCAGGATCTCGGCGGCAAAAAGCGTCGCCTCGTCGCCGCCGGTTCCCGCACGGATCTCGAGGATAACGTTCTTCTCGTCGTTCGGATCCTTTGGAAGCAGGAGAACCTTGAGGGCTTCTTCTGCCGCTTCGAGACGCTCTTCGAGATCGGCGGCCTCAAGTGCGGCCATCTCGCGCATCTCGTCATCGTCGGCGATCTCCGCAAGGTCGCGGGCACCTTCGAGATCCGACCGCATCTTCTTGACCTCGCGAAACTTCTCGACGATCTCGCCAAGGCTTCGATGCTGTTTCATCGTCTTCGCATAGGCCTTCATATCGGCCATGATCTCAGGCGAAGAGATCTGAGCGGTCAGTTCCTCGTAGTTCTTTTCGATCTGTTCAAGTTTCTCAAACATAAGTATCTCAGGCCGGTTCGAGCTTCAGTGATTCCTCAAGGGCACGGATCGCGACCTCGAGTTGCTCGTCGTCCGGTTCCTGCGTCGTGATGTTCTGCAGCCAAAGGCCGGGAAGCGTCATTATCTTAAAGATCGCCCCCGATTCCTTCTTGGCCGCATAACGGATAACTTCATACGAGAGACCCGCGACGAGCGGCATCAGGACGATACGGACGACGAGATTCATCCAGAACGCATCGAACTTTATCACCGAGAAAAGCACGATCGCGATCAGCATCACGACCATTAGGAACGATGTGCCGCAACGCGGATGCTGACGCCGTTGTGTCGCGGCATTCTCAGGGATCAGGGCGAGCCCTTTCTCCCATGTAAAGACGGTCTTGTGCTCAGCCCCGTGATATTCAAAGACCCGGCGGATGTCTTTTATCCACGACATCGTCAAGATCATCGTCACGAAAAAGATCATTCGCACGATGCCGTCGATCAGGTTGAAGGCCAGCCACGAATGCGGTTTGATCTCCCAGATATAAGCCTTAATGGTCGTCCACCAGTTCGCGTCGCCGGTTAGGAGCGGAGCGTCTGCCCAGCCGAAGGCGATGAACAGGATGTTCGTCAAAAGGAGCGGTGCCGCTATGAACAAGAGAACGTTAAAAAGCAGGGCAAAGACGATCGAACCGACCGCGCCCGCCGACGAAGCCGCCTTTTTCCCTTTCGACTTCGTTTTCTCCGGCAGCACGACCTTTGCCGGAGCTTTTGTGAACGAATCGTCCGTCGTGCCGGTCGCAAGTGCAGGTTCGAGCTCGGCAGCCGCGGTCTTTTCGGTTTGCGTCTCCTCATGGTCCTCTTCCCAGACCTTTGCCGAAAAATTCAACGCCTTCACGCCCAATGCCATCGACTGGATGAGCGTTGCACCGCCGCGAAGGACGGGATATTTGAGCCACGAGTATTTATCGCTCCAACGAGGCAGTACTTCGGCGGTGGTCGTGATCGAGCCGTCCTTTCGCCGGCACGCGATCGCATAGGCCGACGGAGTGCGCATCATCACGCCTTCCATTACGGCCTGGCCGCCGACGATAAGGTCGCGTTCGACCGCGAAAATCGAGTGCAGTAGTTTTAATCTTCTCTTGCCCATATCTATTGGATAATTGACGATAGAACGCCTACTTTTCGTTGCCTTTTTCTTTCTCCGGTGACCGCTCCGCCGAGAGAACGAAGCTGAAGTGGCCCGTACTTTCGAGATAGCACTGCTTCACCGCCTTTTCGCTCTCAAGTCCGTGTTCCCGCAGATAGCCGAGCATGTCGTCCTCGGTCAAAAACTCCTGCCGCATGTTCTTGTCAATGAACTTTCCGTTCTCGATCAGCAAAAGCGGCGAAGGTTCGAGAAATCTCCTCGCAAACGTTGACTTGAACCCAAGCCAATCAAAGAACACGTCCCAAACGACTATCGTAACGATCAGTATCAGAGCTTCCGTGACCGAATGCGTTTCGCCGGCCATGCCGTTCTGGGCCGCGTCGGCGATAACGACGATGACGAGCAGGTCGCCGATCCCGATAGCCCCGGCCTGCCGCCGGAACACCCTCAGAATGAAATACATTCCGAGGTACATTATCGTGCCGCGAATAACGACCTCAAGGATCGATTCCGACGGCATTAGCATCGAGTTCCAGTCGATAGCCATCGCGTTTAACCAGATAAAGGAAAACGCCGCCTTGATTCTTGGCCTTTTCCTTAGGTCTTTGCTCTCTTTGCAAGAAAAATGAGCGAACCAAAGGACGTCGGCGCTTCAAGGACGGCGTCAAAAATTGAACAGCTAATAGTTGTAAGTTGTGATCTGCAAGATCGCCTTCTTACTTGGCAGCTTCGGCTGCGGCACCGCGCTGATAGCGCTTGTTGAACCGATCGACGCGTCCGGCCGTATCAACCAGCTTTTGCTTGCCGGTAAAGAACGGATGGCAGTCCGAGCAAATTTCCACATGAAGGTCTTCGCCCAGCGTCGAACGCGTTTTGAACGTGTGCCCACAAGCACAGACGACCGAGATCTCGTTGTATGACGGATGAATTTCTGGTTTCATAGTTCCTTTTCCTTCGCCGAATATAGGCGATGCGCAAGGCAATAAGCGCAAACTAGCAATTTTAAGTATGACACGACGAAAAGTCAACTTTGCGGCGACCTTATGGGAAACTTTAAAAGGTCTAAGTGAAGCAAGCCATTTTGAACGCGGATCAAGCGGATATGAACGGATCCTTAGGAAGCTATCCGCTGCCCGACCCGTCTGATCCGCGTTCAAAATGTTTCTATTTTGCCAGTCGGGTCAAATTTTTCTTAGAAAAGATCCCGGCGGGATTATCATATATGATACAATGTTGTAGAGATGCGACACGTTGCCCACTCGCTCTTTGACAAGATAAATATCTCGGGGTGCGGAACAGCACAAACATTTTTTTTGTGAAATTTACGTTTTTCGTCGTTTTTAGCTCGCTAAGTATAATGGTGACAACAATTGCCTGTCCACTGAACGCAGAGTGGACAGTGAGTGGACACAAGTGGACAAGATCGAGCCTATGACAGTTTCGGTTCGACGTTGTTTGAAGAACTCGATCATCCCTTATAATTCGACTGTAGTTGGAGCGAGCGTTTATGGCGAATCTATTTCATCTTGCCTTTCCCGTCAGCGACCTTGACGCCGCAAGGGATTTCTACGGAAATGTGCTCGGCTGCCCTGAGGGCCGAAGCTCGGAACACTGGATCGATTTCGACCTTTTCGGGCATCAGATCGTGGCGCATCTTGCTCCTGGGAGCGGCTCGCGCTCCTCGAATGCCGTTGACGCCGACGAAGTGCCTGTGCCGCATTTCGGTATCGTTCTGCCGATGGCGGAGTGGAAAGCTTTCGCAGAACGCCTACGCCATAAGGGAATCGAGTTCGTGATCGAACCGAAGATCCGCTTTGAAGGCGAGGTCGGCGAACAGGCGACGATGTTCTTCCTCGACCCGAGCGGCAACGCCCTCGAGTTCAAAGGGTTTGCCGACCTTGACCAGGTATTTGCCAAGTAGCAGTAGATTTTATGTTCATAAAGCCAGCTCTTTTGCTAATTATGATTGCCGCCTTGGCAGGCACGGTCATTTGCCAACATCGCACGATTGCGATCACGATCGACGACCTTCCCGTTGTCTCGACCCGCACAGACATTGCGAACCGCCAAAAGATCACCAAAAAGCTCGTAAAGCACATCGCAAAGGCCAAGATTCCGGTGATCGGATTCGTGAACGAAAATAAGCTCTACACGGACGGAAGGCGTGACGAAGAGCAGATCGATCTTCTGCGGATGTGGCTCGATGCCGGCCTCGAACTCGGAAATCACACGTATTCGCACGTAAGTCTCCATAACGTCGGGGTAGAAGAGTTCGAAGCGAATGTGATAAAAGGCGAAACGATCACGAAGGAACTCCTCGCTGAAAGAGGCAAGAAGCTGCGGTTCTTCCGCTATCCGTATCTGATGACCGGACGAACGCTCGAGATCAAGGCTGAGGTTGCCAAGTTTCTCGCCGGCCGCGGCTACACGATCGCACCCGTGACGTTCGACAATGCGGACTACATCTTTTCGAGGGCCTACGACAACGCCTTTGACAAAGGGGACAAGGCCCTGATGAAACGCGTAGGTGCTGCGTATGTGCCGTATATGGAATCAAAGGTCGATTATTGGGAGCGGCAGTCGGTCAGATCGTTCGGCCGCGAGATCAGTGGAGTAATGCTCACCCATGCGAACTTCATCAACTCAGACTATCTTGACGACCTCATCAAAATGCTCCATCGACGTGGTTACAGGTTCGTTGATCTCGAAACGGCGCTCGAAGATGAAGCCTATAGCTCGCCCGACACGTACATCGGCCGTGCCGGCATCTCCGGACTCCACCGCTGGGCGTTGACAGAAGGAAAAGGTAACGTGCTCGGCGGAGAACCGCATGTTCCCGAATTCGTAATGAAGGCGTCGGGTTTTGATTCGGAATAGATCTTGTGCGATCAGCGAGAATAGTCATCATCGGCGGCGGCGTGGTCGGTGCAAGCGTCGCATATCACCTCGCGTTGCGCGGCGAGAGAGACGTGCTTGTTCTCGAACGTTCGGCTCGGCAGGGATTTGGCTCAACGGGCCGGGCGACCGGCGGCGTGCGGGAACAGTTCGGCACCGAGATAAACATCAGGATGTCGATGTATTCCATCGACTTCTTCGAGAATTGTGAGTTTAGTACCGGTTATGATCCTAAAGGCTATCTTTTCTTTGCGACCGGCACGGCTGCCTTCGAACTGCTGAAGAGGAACGCCGCAACACAGGCGGAAACAGGTGTCAAAGGCGTTGAGATATTGGATGCTGATGAGATCGAACGGCGTGTTCCCGCGATGAATGGCGACGATATAGTTGGCGGGACGTTCGGCGTTCGAGACGGTTTTATCGACCCTGTCGCCGTGATGCGCGGCTTTACGAAAACCGCCGTTGATATGGGCGTGAAGGTCGAGCTTGGACGAGCGGTAGAGAAGATAGATGTTTCGGGCGGACGCGTCGCGGGTGTCTCAACCGATATCGGCGGGATCGCTTGCGATGCGGTCGTTGTCTGCGCCGGAGCTTGGACGCGAGAACTTGCGGCGACAGCGGGAGTCGACGTTCCCGTCGAACCGCTGCGGCGCCAGATCGTATGGGCGAGATGCAGGGAAGTGTTGCCAACGGACCTTCCTATGGTCATCGACGCGGGAACTGGATTCCATTTTCGGCCGGCCGTCGATTTTTGGGAAGAAGGCGAAACTGCTGCTCGGAATCGTGACATACTTTTTGCTTATCCTGACCGCGATGAGGCACCGTCGTTCAATACGCAGTTCGACGCGGCGTTCTCGGACAAGGTTTATGAACTCGCACGGCATCGGGCACAATTCCTCTTTGAATCTGAGCCGATCGTCGAAAAATGCCGTGCAGGGCTGTACGAGAATACGCCCGACCACCACGCGATACTGGGCGGATGCGGCGTAGAAGGGCTTTATTTTGCGTCAGGTTTCAGCGGACACGGCGTGATGCATTCGCCAGCTTCGGGACGTGCCCTCGCGGAGATCGTGCTGGACGGGAAGGCATCTTTCCTAGACGTTTCATGCCTTTCGCTTGAGCGGTTCGAGCGTGGCGAACTGCTCACCGAGACAGGATATATTTAGCAATGAAAACGGCTTTTGTTCATCATCCGATCTACGAAAAACACGAAACCGGGCCGGAGCATCCGGAGGCTGCGGCGCGCTACCGCGTGATACTGGACGCCGTCGCCGGCGATGCGGCATTGTGGGACCAACTCGTCGAGATAACGCCGGAGAAGGCGAGCCAAGGACTCATTCAGGCCGCGCACACGCGCGAGCATTTTCGACGTGTTGAGAATGCGGTCGAGAATGGCGAAGGCATGTTGGATGCGGACACCGTAGTCTCAATGCGATCGTTCGACGCTGCGCTATTTGCTGCCGGCGGAGCCTGCCGTGCGGTCGATTCGGTTTTGAACGGCGAAGCGAAGAACGCTTTCGTAAACGTACGTCCGCCAGGCCATCACGCGACCGCGCAGAAGGCGATGGGCTTCTGCCTTTTCAACAACGTTGCGGTCGCTGCGCGACACGCGCAGAACAATTTTAAGCAAATTGAGCGCGTCGCGGTCATCGATTGGGATGTGCACCACGGCAACGGAACGCAAGGGATCTTTTATGACGATCCTTCGGTCTTTTTCTTTTCGATGCATCAATATCCGTGGTATCCGGGAACGGGCAGTCGCGGTGAGACAGGCGTTGGGCGAGGCTTGGGTGCGACGCTGAATATTCCGCTTAGAGCTTCCACGAATGCGAGAGATCAAAAGAGCGCATTCGAAGCGGCGATCGACGAGATACGAGGTAAAATGACGCCCGACCTGATCTTCATTTCCGCAGGGTTTGATGCACATCTTTTCGATCCGCTCGGGCAGCTTCGGCTAGAAGACGAGGATTTCGCGGCGATGACTGCGGTTGTCCGTGATTGGGCCGACGACGCATGCGAAGGGCGCGTCGTATCCGTCCTGGAAGGCGGTTACGATCTCGAGACATTAGGTCAGACCGCCGCCGCTCACGTCGCTGCCTTGGCACGCTAGGCATTGCCTCCTTGTTTTGTGATAGAATTTTTTCCACTGCCGACAACTATCGACATTGGGAGGTTAGCGATGCCGGATATCGAGATATCGTGTGTGCAATGCAGAGAGATCTTTTTGTTCACGGAAAAGGAGCAGGAAAATTTCTATCAGCGGAATATGATGGCGCCGCAGCGGTGCCCAAAATGCCGGTCCAAAAAAGCGGGAACTGGCGAGAACGCGCCCACACGGTTCGAGATCGTTTGCGACAACTGCGGAAAGCACGATACCGTTCCATTTCAGCCGAAGGTCGGACGCTCCGTGATGTGCCGCGAGTGTTTCGAATCGAGCCGATCGCGCGCACGCGCCGGAAGCTAGAGCTCCTTTGCGATGACCACACCCGCAGCCATTTTCTCCTTCGCCGGTGAAATTGCGACGATCGAAATGGATCGTCCGGACGCTCTCAACGCACTTTCGCTCCAACTGGTCTCCGAACTCGTTGATGCCGTCAAAAAAGCGGTCGATGACGGAGCGCGCGTCGCGATCTTGAAAGGCCGCGGACGAGCGTTCTGTTCGGGTGGCGACCTACGCGAAATGCGCTCTATGTGGGAACGCGAAGGCCGGATCGAAGCGTTCCTGGAAGAACCGCTTCGAAAACTTCACGAGCTGATCGCATCGATACGAGAGGCACCGATCCCGTTCATCGCGGCGGTCAATGGCGTATGCGCGGGTGCGGGGACGAATCTCGCATTGGCGTGCGACATCGTTATTGCCGCGGACAGTGCAGAGTTCAGTGAAGGCTTTGTGAAGATCGGTCTTTCGCCCGATTGCGGCGGAACATACTTCTTGCCTCGCATCGTCGGCGAAAAGCTCGCCGCCGAATTGCTGATGACGGGCGATGAGATAGATGCGGTGCGTGCCGAGCGGATCGGGCTTGTGAATCACGTAGTTCCGGCGGCCGAGCTTGATCAACGAGCAGAACTGTTCGCCCGAAAGCTAGCCGAGCGTCCGGCCGGAGCATTGCGGCGAATAAAGCGTATGTTGGCCGGGTCGAGTGGGAACACGCTTCGTGAACAGCTTGATCTTGAGCATGAATGCCAGCTTGAATCCGGCCGTTCGCCTGATTTCAAGGAAGGTGTTGCCGCATTTATTGAGAAGCGAAAGCCTGACTTCCAAAGCCGCGATTGAAGTCTATTCACCGATCGCATCAAATTTTGATCTCCTGGCCGTTTGACACCACCAACTGCCTTCAATTATCTTATATCTGAAATTGAAAATCATTTTCAATAGTAAATTTTCCCAAGCCGATCTCTAAAGAAACTGTAAGCCTGATCACGAATGAAGGTCTTTCGAAAAGTATTGTTCTGGACACACCTCGTTGCGGGTGCGACAGGTGCCATTGTTATCTTCATAATGTGTGTCACGGGTGCGATCCTTTCATTCGAGAAGAACATCGTCGAGTTTGCCGAGCGTGGTGAGCAGCGGGTCGCATCTGCCGCGGGCGAAAGGCTTCCGATCAGCCGTTTGGTCGCGTCAGCAACGGCAGCGAAACCTGATGCAAAGCCGGCGAGCATCACGATCTCAGCTGACCCAACGTCGAGCGCGACGGTCTCGCTTGGCCGTGAAGGCCGGCTTTTTATCGATCCGTACACGGGCGAAGTGCTGGGTGAAGGGAACGCTTCCTTGCGAAGCTTTTTTGCGACGACGACATCGCTGCACCGTTGGCTTGCAATGGAAGGCGACGGGCGTGCGTGGGGCAAGGCGATAACGGGGTTCTTCAATGCGATGTTCCTCGTCCTTGCTGTCACGGGCCTTTACATATGGATGCCGCGAAAGCTGAGCTTCCGGAGCATCAAACCGGTCCTGTGGTTTCGAAGAACGCACACGGGAAAGGCGAGAGACTTCAATTGGCATAACGTTACGGGGTTTTGGTGCTCGCTTGTCCTGATCGTGCTGACGGCGACGGGAATGGTGATCTCGTATCGCTGGGCGAGCGACCTCGTCTATACGTTGACGGGTAATGAAGCGCCGACGCAGCAAGCCCGGAGCGAACCGTCAAAGCCAGCGGCAGAGCCGAAGATCCCGGCGAATCTGGATGCTCTGTGGACCGCGGCGAACGCAAGGAACGACGGCTGGAAGTCGGTATCGCTTCGCTTGCCGATGGCTGACGATGCAGTATTCACGGTCGATGAAGGGAAGTATTGGAACATCTTCGGGCGCTCGACATTGACGCTGAATGCCGCGACGGCAGAGGTGACCAAATGGGAGCCGTACTCGGGCCGTAACTCGGGCCAGCAGCTGCGCTCCTGGATGCGATTCACGCACACGGGCGAGTCGTTCGGGTTCATCGGGCAATTCGTTGGATTCATCGCGTGTCTCGGCGGTGGTCTGCTGGTTTACACAGGCGTGGCGTTGTCCGTACGCAGGTTTTCCCGCTGGTTAAAGCGTAGGCGCACCGTCGAGGCTCCTGGACGAACACTCGCCGAGAACAGTATTTAAGTTTGCACACTACCCGCCTTTTTCCGTAAAGCACACACGCGTTCGCATTCTGACGGGCATATTTTGAATAAAGATATGCCCGCCCCGCCTTTTCTTTCCATTGAGATTGCAAACTTGCCCGGCGATTGTATTCTCTTCTAGTGCGGTCATTGACCTATTCAGAGCTGATCCGCGGGAACCGTGATTTTCGCAACCTGCTTGCCGGGCAGTTCATTTCCGAACTCGGCAACTGGTTCAACTTCATCGCGGCCCTCGGCTTGGTGCGTCTGGTTTCGGATGCGTCGCCGCTCGCGGCGGGACTTTTCTTTGTCGCGAGGCTCATCCCGTTCGCGATAATGTCGCCCATCGCCGGCACCTTCGTCGATCGATTTTCCCGCCGCCAGGTGATGATCGCAACCGACGTTGCCCGCACGGTCATCGCCCTTGCATTCTTATCCGTCAAAGATCCGAATGACCTCTGGATCGCGTACACGGCGACAATATTGCTGCATACGCTCGGTGCATTTTTTGACGGTGCCAAGAACGCCGCGGCTCCGAACCTGACGGGACGCGAGGGGCTGCTTGCGGGAACGGCATTACTTTTTTCGACAAAGTTTCTGCTGATGGCGGTCGGTTCCGCACTCGGCGGTTGGGCCTCCGCGGCACTCGGTTACCAGGTCGCGTTCATCATCAACGCGGCCTCGTTCCTGATCTCTGCCTATACCGTCTGGCTGATACCGGAAGACGCCGTAAAGGAAAAGACGGACGACACGGCCGAACGCCGCACTTTCATCTCCGATCTGAAAGAAGGTCTTGTCTATTCGATCAAGAACCATTTTGCGCTCACGATCTTGATAATGAATATGATCTGGGCGACCGGCGGCGGAGCGATAAACGTGATCTTCGAGCGGCTTGGCGGCGTTTATTATGCGGAATCCGAAGGTTGGAACCCTGATGTCGCGGTCGCCATTCTGTGGACAGCGACCGGATTCGGAATAACTCTCGGAATGATGATCGCGCATCGCACGTCGATCTGGCTGGATCGTGCCGGAAAGCAGCGATCGTTCATCGGTTGGACCTTGATCGCGCACGGGCTTATCTTCGCGGTCGGCGGCTTTGTGCCCACGCTCTGGCTCTTTACGATCTTGATCTTTGTCTCACGAGCGGTCGTAGGAGTTGAATACGCCGTGCAGGAAACGCTCTTCCAAAGGAGCCTGCCGGATCAGATACGCGGCCGCATCTCGACGCTGGATCGCGGTGCGGAGATGACGGTATTCGGCATATCGACCTTTGCGGCGAGCGAGTTGATGTACTACATCACACCTCAGACACTAACCTATGCTTCCGGCATATTGTCCGCATTTGCGGGCGTTGTCTGGTTCATTCGCGAACGCACCAAAACGACGGGGCAGCCTTGGGATTAAGCCACAATGATAATCGCCTTTGAACCCGTTAGTTCCGAAAGGTCTTTCGTATAGACGGTTTCTACGCGGCGGAATCCGGCGACCGTATTCACGATATCCTGCGTAGAGAGGAAGCCGGTCTCGACGAACGCGATCGCCCACTTTTTCATATAGCCGGCACGATCAAGCGTATTTTCAAGGAGACGCAGATATTGGGAGCGGGTCTCGGTCGCTGCACCAAGATTGTCGCCGATAGTATTTTCGAGATCGCTCCAGAAGGAATTATCGTTGCGGATCCATTCCTCACGCCAGGCCCTGATGCCAAGCGCATGCCGAATTCCTTTCGAATGGGGCGCCGGCAGCCGCAGGAACATAAGATCGCTTGTCCGCTCCATTACCGCGGGGTCGGAAAGGAATTGATCGACCGGTTTGTTCGAACAGGTCGAATGGCCTTTGATCGGGTCCGGTTCGATCGACCAAAGCCTGCGAAAAGTCTGTGACAGCGGTTGGCGAAGCTCACGCGTTTGCTCTGAAAACGACAAAGCATAGCTGCCGGTCGCGATCGCAAGAGTCCCCGCGAGCGAGCGCGTGAACGCAGAATTCAGCTTCTCGACATTCCGGCGCACGTTGTCGAACCACCATGCATCGACCTCTGAGAACCAATCGAGAAGTGCCGGGTTCTGCAGCTTGTAACCGGGAACATACGCGTCCTCAAGGACAGCATTCACATCGTCCGGCGAAAGACGTTCATCGTCGTTCTGAACACGTCCAACACCCGAAACCCACTCGGAAAGCAGCGGGTCGTTCGTAGCAACGCGGACACGACGACGCTTTAGATAAAGCGACAGTGCGGTGTCAGCCGAGATCGGAAACGCCGCGGAATCGAACCGCAATCGATGCAGAACGTTCTGCTCGAATGCGAGGCAGCCATGTAAGGTCGGGATCGCCGTCATACGTTAAATGGGTCTGCGGCCGCAGGAAGTGACAAAAAGACTTTCACGGCCATCGGGTCGAATTCGATGCCGGACCATTCGATCAGGTATTTCTTTGCGCTGACGTCGGGATATGCCGCTCGGAACGGGCGGGCCGAACGCAACGCACCATACGCATCTGCGACCCGAAGGATGCGGCTTTTGAGCGGTATCTCTTCGCGAGTAAGCCCATCGGGATAGCCGGAACCATTCCACCATTCGTGATTCCAACGGATCACGAGCTGAACAGCTCGAGAGACTCCAAGCTTTGCCGCCTCTTGCTCGCCGATGACGGAATGCCGCCGCAGATCGAGCCGTTCTTCTGAGGTCAAGATACGTGCGGCACGAATATATTCGCGGTCCATCCGGAGTTCGCCGATGTCGCGGAGCAAAGCCGCCTGCTTGAGCATATCGACATCATCCGGTACGAGATGAAGGGCCGCTCCGATCGCAGCAGAGAGAGACGCAACGCGCCCCGAATGGCCGATGGTAAAGCCGGTGAAGACGTCGATCTCTTCGGCTTTTTCAAGCAACTTTGTGTCAATTCTGTTTTCCGCGGCAACAAGGCTTTGCATCTTCGTTTATATAGTTTTGCTTTTTTGTGCTTCGAAATTCAACCCGGAGCAGATGCTACTTGATCGAATCGAGCAGGTCGCGAGCCTCGCGATTATTCGGGTGCAGGGCGAGAAGACGCGTCAATTCGCCCTCGGCGCGCTTCAGAAGCTTAACCTTGATGAAGAAATGCGAGAGCATCAAGCGATACTCCGCCGATGAACCGTCGATCTTGATCGCCGCCTGAAGTTCGCCCTCGGCCTTGTGCCGATGCTTATCGTCCGCCGAAAGGGCAGAGCCGTAGTAGGCACGGTACTTCGCATTTTGAGGGTCCGCGTGCGCGGCACGAGCAAGATGCACCTGTGCGCCGACCGCGTCGCCTTTTGCAAGGAGCTGTGCACCCTTATCAAATTCGTCGGATGCCTGCTGTCGGTTGTGATCCCCGCCCTGTCCATTTTCTCCCGCCGAAGGAGTTCCTTTCGCGGCTTCTGTATTCTTGCGGATCTTGAAATCGTAGAGTTCCCGGGAATCCGGCGTCCGAAGGGTTTCGTGTGCGGAAGCAAGCTGGGCAAACGCGGAATGAACACGCTTGGTCAGGTCAGGGGCTTCCTTACGGAATTTGTCGGGATGGAAACGCTTAGCAAGCGAAAAGTAGGCATCCTTCAGCTCTGCACCGTCGCATTTTGGATCGACACCCAGCACTTCGTAAAAATTCTTTGCGACCTCGGTGCGTTTCAAATACGCGTCGAGTGTCAGTTCCTCGACAGGAGCGATCTCTTCGACAGGAGCCTCTGACTCCTCCGGTTTGATGCCCGGAAGGATCGCCTCACGCTTTAGTTCGAGTTTTGCGGCCCGCAGGAATGGGACCTTTGCCGCAGGAATGGCAGATTGCCATCCTGATCTGATCACAAGGCCGGCAAGCCATAGGGAATACAACGCGGAGAAAACATCGTTCCCTTCGAGACTGCTGTGGGCGGCGATATCGGCAACACATTGGTCGGCAGAAGCGAGCGGAACGAGCACCTGAGCTTCTATTGCGGTGCAGTCTCTGATCGAGTTCAGGGCCACTGCGAGTTTGAAAGTCTCGTCGAACGACCGAAATCGCTTCGCCGCATCTTCACGCGAAAGGCTGCGGCCGTATTCTTTCAAGAGCGAGCGTTCGTCAATATTGGCCTGCAGTCCCTCACGTACGCGGGCGAGAGGCGTTATCGTCCAGTCGCCTTCGGTCCACGCAAGCACATCCTGCACGATCGCGCGAACCTGCGCAGTAAAGAACATATCCTTCTCGGCCTCGGTCAGCAGGCCGTCTGCAAGGAGCTGTTCGGCGAGCTGCAGGTCGTTCGAGAAATTCGGCAACAGAACGAGCTGCTCTTTCGATAGCTTCTTTTGCTGGAGCACAAAGTCGAAGAGCCGCGTCATCCGAGAATTCGAGACCGCGAACACTAATCGGCCATCGCTAAAATACACGATCGCCTTCTTGTCTTTATCAGACAGCCGGATGCTGCCCGAAAGTTCGCCCTGAGCCATTTCCGCTGCCAGTTCGGCGAAAGGAAACGCAAGGCAAGTTCCGCTTATCTCGAGATCGTTCTTTGCTGTCATTTAGACTTTAGATAGGCTTCGATGGAGGCGATCCAACGGGCACATTGTGTGCTCAAACAAGTTTAACAATTGTCGGCAGAAAAGTTAAGCAAAATTTTCCTCAAAAAGGTGCAGAATTTGACAAGGTGTATTCATACCTGCCAGAGTTTTTGTGAATCAAATGACGCCCGACGACATAGAAATTCGCGAATGTTCCTCGATAGAGCAGCTTTCGGCGTGCGTTTCGCTCCAACGCGAGGTTTTTGCCCTCCCTGAGATCGAATTGTCGCCTGTTCGGCACTTTATCGTGACTAAAAATGCGGGCGGATTTACTCTCGGTGCATTTGACGGCGATACGCTTGCAGGCTTTGTGCTGAGCGTACCGGCCGTGATGCACGGCGAACGTGCGCTGTATTCGCATATGACGGGCGTCCGTCCGAAGTATCAAAGCCTGGGGCTCGGGGCCGCCCTCAAATGGGCTCAACGGGAACGAGCGGTTTCGGAAGGAATTCGTTATATCAAATGGACGTTCGAGCCGGTAAAGGCCCGCAACGCTTATTTCAATTTGGAGAAACTGGGAGCGACTGTCAGCGAGTTTCAAGATAATTTCTACGGCACGGATTACGGTACGGCGCCGGAGGTTGCCGGCAAGGCATTTGGCCTTGCAAGCGATCGCTTGTTCGCTGAATGGGACCTCAGCAGCGAAAAGGTTAAGGCACTTGCGGCCGGAGAAAAGTTCACTGAAACCCGGTCTCCGACCGCATCGGTCCAGATAATGCCGAATTGGCTTGACCTTGTGGAGCGTGATCCTGAAAAGGCGAAGGCTGAGCAGATGCGTATCCGCGAAGAGTTCAAGACGGCGTTCGGATTTGGGATGATCTGCCGCGGTTTCTATCGTGATGACGAGCAGCCCGCATACCTTCTCTACCAGAGCTGAACAATGGCGCATTTCGAGATCGAGCCCGACATTCGCAGAGCAAGCACGCTTTCGTCCGACTTCTATCTCGAGCCAGAGTTTTTCGAACTTTCAAAAGAAAGGATCTTTGCGCGAAGCTGGCATTTTCTTTGCCGCGAAAGCGAAGTTGGCGGGCTGTGGCCAACGACGATCCTGCCCGGCGTTCTAGACGAACCTGTCTTGCTCACAAGGGACGGCGACGAATTACGCTGCCTTTCGAATGTTTGCACGCATCGCGGCAAGATCCTTGTTGAAGAGTCCTGCAACGCAAATCTGATTCGGTGCGGCTACCACGGACGCCGATTTTCGCTGGACGGAAAGTTTCTTTCAATGTCCGAGTTCGACGGTGTGGAGAATTTCCCGTCCGAGGCGGACGACCTCGAGCGGTTGCCGCTCGCAAATTGGAACGGCTTTCTGTTCACCTCGCTCGATCCTCAGGACGGTCTCGACGTTTTCGTCGGGGAAGCGGCATCCAGGATCACCGTCAGCAGCGGAGAATTGAAACTGACAGCGAAACGCGAGTATCGAGTTAATGCTCATTGGGCGCTCTATTGCGAGAATTATCTCGAGGGCTTTCACATCCCGTATGTCCACAAAGGACTGAATGAGATCGTCGATTACGGCACATACACGACCGAGACGTTCCGATATTCCAGCTTGCAGACCGGTTACGATGCGGCCGGCAACGTCGCCGCAAACTATCTTTTTATCTTTCCGAATCTGATGTTCAATTTTTACCCTTGGGGCGTGTCGGTAAATGCGGTTCGGCCGCTTTCCCCAAGCGAGACGATAGTGGAGTTTTTGACCTATGTCGGCGATGTGTCGAAGCTCGATCACGGTGCCGGGTCTGACCTTCACGGCGTGGAGATGGAAGACGAGGCGGTCGTCGAAAGCGTCCAACGCGGCATCCGCTCGCGATACTATACTCACGGCCGATATTCGCCCACACGCGAGCAGGGAACGCATCATTTTCACTGCCTTATCGCGGAATTTCTTGATTGACTGAACGGTATAACTACCGTTATACTTAGGGTATGAATACGAAGACGGCTATTTCAATACCATCTGATGTCTTCCGGTTAAGTGAAAAACTCGCCAAGCAGCTCAAGATCTCGCGAAGCGCCGTGTTTGCACTTGGCGTAAAGAGGCTTAGCGAGGAGTATGATGAGGAAGAGTTGATCGCACGCATCAATGCCGCTTGCGCTGAGATAGACACCTCTGTCGATCCAACCCTAAAGGCATATCAGGCACAGCGACTCAAGGCCAAGGATCTATGATCAGACGGGGACAGGTATGGCGAGCCGATCTAGGAGCGCCGCGAGGTGCGAGTCCGGGTTATGAACGGCCTGTGATCGTTATTCAGAGTGATGTCTTCAATAAGACGAATATCGACTCTGTTATCGTCGCAGCTGCGACGACGAACCTTCGTCTAGCGAAGATGCCCGGGAATGTACGAGTGGCGTCGGGTATTGGCGGGCTTCGCGAAGAGTCGGTGATAAATATCACTCAGCTCTTTACCATCGACAAAGAAGATCTCTTGGAGTTTTGGGGACACTTGCCAGCTGATACGGTCGCGCAGATCGATGCGGGGCTTAGGCTCGTGCTTCATCTAAAAAACACTTGAATTGCAAACAAGAAATTGGAATCCTTCGTGCCGAGATCGAGCGGCACAATGATCTCTATTACCAGAACGACGCGCCTGAGATCTCGGACTTCGAGTTCGACCAGCTTCTCGAAAAATTAAAGGCTCTCGAAGCCGAACATCCTGAACTCATTACGCCTGACAGCCCGACGCAGCGTGTCGGCGGCAAGGCGGACAGTCTGCGTCCATTCGAGCATAGAGTGCCGCTGATGTCGCTCGATAACTCTTATGACCTTGACGATCTGCGCACATTTACGGAGCGATGTGAGAAGCTCGCCGAAGGCCGCAAGCTCGAATATTTTGCCGAACTCAAGATCGACGGCCTGAGCGTCTCTTTGCATTACGAGAACGGCATTCTTACGACCGGAGCGACTCGCGGTGACGGCCGCACGGGCGACGAAGTTACGCAGAACGTGAGGACGATCCGCTCGATCCCGCTCAAACTAAAAGTTGACGCTCCCGACCACGCCGAAGTTCGCGGCGAGGTCTATCTATCGCGTTCGCGCTTCAAGAAGATCAACGAAGATCTTGAGATGCAGGGCGAAAAGACATTCGCAAATCCGCGAAACTGCGCTTCGGGAACGCTGAGGATGCTTGATTCGCAAGTGGTCGCCTCACGCGGCCTGCAGATGTTCCCTTACGACGCATATTCGGGCACGCGGAAAATGTTCGCAACACACGAAGAAGTCTTTCTTTGGTGTGAAAAGAACGGTTTCACGGTAAATCCCCATCGTCGCTTGTGTGCGAATTTCGAGGAACTTGTGGCATTCATCTCGGAGATCGAGGGGATTCGCGACGAACTCGATTACGAGATCGACGGCGTCGTCGTGAAGGTGAATTCGACCGCTTTGCAGGATGACTTTGGGGCGACGACAAAGGCTCCGCGTTGGGCGATCGCTTACAAGTACGCCGCTCGACAGGCGACGACAAAGCTGCTCGACATCGGCATACAGGTTGGGCGAACAGGCGCGTTGACGCCGGTTGCGCATCTCGAACCTGTTCTCTTGGCGGGCACGACGGTCTCACGGGCTTCGCTCCATAATGAGGACGAGATCGCGCGTCTCGATCTGAAGATCGGCGACCACGTCCTCATTGAAAAAAGCGGCGAGATCATCCCGCAGGTCTTGAGCGTCGTGGCCGCGAAACGCGATGGCAGCGAGTCGGAATTCGTTTTTCCGAACGTTTGTCCCGTTTGCGGTTTTGACGCCGTACGTCCCGAGGGCGAAGCGGTTCGTCGGTGCACAAATCCTGTTTGCCCGGCGAAGGTGAAGGCCCGCATTCTCTATTTTTCTTCGCGAAAGGCAATGGATATCGAAGGCCTCGGCGAAGTTCTCACCGACACTCTTGTTGACAGCGGCAGGATCAAGGACGTTGCCGATCTATACACGTTGACGGTCGAGGATATCGCTTCGCTTGAGCGTATGGCCGAGAAGTCGGGCGCGAATCTGATCGATCAGATCGAGGCGAGCAAGTCTCGCGGGCTGCAGCGACTGCTTTACGGCCTCGATATCCGCCACGTCGGCGAACGCTACGCAAAGATCCTTGCCAATCACTTCCGAGACATCGACAAACTGGGCGCCGCCTCGGTCGAAGGACTTGATGACATTCCCGAGATCGGCCTCGCGGTCGCCGAAAGCGTCTTTGCTTGGTTCCGAAACGAACATAACCAGGGCGTTCTCTCGCGACTGCGAACCGCAGGCGTGATAATGCAGATCGATGAATCGACAACGGCCTCGCTTGATGAACGCTTTGTCGGCAAGACTTTCGTCCTCACCGGCAAGCTTGAAAAATTTACTCGCGATGAGGCCGCAAAATTGATCGAAGACCGCGGCGGCCGCGTCTCCTCTTCCGTTAGCAAAAAGACCGACTTCGTTGTCGCCGGCTCCGACGCCGGCTCAAAACTCACAAAAGCCGAAACCCTCGGCATCGCGATCCTCGATGAAGATCAGTTTGCAGCTATGTTGGTATGATCGACCTCAATTCCACACGCGGCCGCGACGAAGTTTCAAAGCTCGCAAAGATCGACGTCGCAAAGGCAACAAAGATCGCCGAGAAGATAACCGAACCTTGGTTTCAGGCTCGGGCGTGGTCGTATCTGATCAGATATGCTGACGATCCGCTGCTGTTCCTCCCGCGTGCCGCTAAAGCAGCGTCCAAGGGTAAAGACGAATATCAGCGATCTGCCGTGCGCGCCTGGGAGATCGCGGCCCTCGGCGAACGCGGAAACAAATACCAGGCGCGGCAGACTTTGCATCAAGCCGTAGAACTTGCCGCGTCAATCCCACAGGCTTCCTCCCAGGCGGAAGCACTGATATTGTTGTTCCAGGCCGCCTTCAAGATATCGGCAAAAGACGCTGAATTCGTCGCTCACGTTCTGCTTGACACCTGTAGGTCGGACCATTGGCGGGCGGTTCGCGCGTAAGCATGTTGCGAGCATTTTGGACGGCGAGTTTCCGCCGAGAGAATTCTTTTGGTAAGCACTTAGCGAGAAATGGCGAATATGGGCGTTTCAATGATCGATACCTTGAGCGACTTCGTTCAAAAGATGAACGAGCTTGGCATCGCATATATGGTCACGGGTTCATATGCGATGAGCGCGTACGGCGAGGTCAGAATGACGCGTGATATTGATGTCGTCGTGCAGCTGGCACGTAAGGACGTTGGGGCATTCTTTAACCGGTTCAAAGACGAGTATTACGTTAGTGACGAGTCCGTGCGCCGGGCCCTCGACAGGAAGTCGATGTTCAATATCATTAGCCAGACTCACGGCGGCAAGATCGATTGTATCTTCCCAAAGGATACAGAGTTCGCAAAACAGAGTTTCTCCCGCCGCTATAAAGTAAAAGTGCGTGAGCTTGAGTTTTGGACGACGACAAAGGAAGACCTTATCTTAGCTAAACTTGATTGGGCAAAGGATTCACACTCCGAGATGCAGATCAGGGATATTGCGAATCTTACCGACTCGGAATATGATTCCGAGTATGTTGCAGGCTGGATTCGGCGTTTGAACCTTCTTGGAATATGGAGCGAGGTTGAGCAATGGAAGATACAACACGATCAGCAAAGCGAATAGCTCGAGATATCGTAATGTCGAAGACGGTCGAGGAGCGGATCCTGATGTGCGCGGAGATGTACGAGGATGCGAAGGAGTTTGCAAAGATCGGTATGCCGCAAGGCCTTACACCGGAAGAGCAGCGATCCTTTATCTTCCGCCGAATTCATGGGCTGACACCGACTGAATGCATCCTTCTCAACTAGGCTTAGCCACTCGCGCGGGGTATACGCCCATATTTATCTATCCGTCTTTAAGGAAATGTACGGCTTCGAGATGCCAAAGGCTCGCGGCTTAGACCTAACGCACGACTAAAGAATATGAAGATCACTCCATTTCAACACTCACAGATCTTAGGGTACGCCCTATTCGGATTTGGGATCTTCCAGGCCTTCGGAGTCGTCAACCTGCTTTGGACGACTTGGGGGACTCTGCAAAGCCTTGGACAGTTCTTTGTGCCGACCGTACTTAGCGCGATCATAATTTGTCTTGCCAGCCTCTTCGCGGGACATATGATATGGCAAAGGGAATACGATCCGAAGACGCCTGGGCTTATCTTTGTTCTCTGTGCCATCGGAGCAGTTCCGCTTGGGACCATCTTAAGTGCCTATGTCTTGCTCTATCTTTTTGTATTTAATAAGGAGGAGGCTGACGAGTCCGACTAGGCTGCCGAAATGGCATAGGTCTTTTGCTATGGGCGAGGGGCACCGGCGACGTTGGCTCTGTGGCAAAGATCGTGACGAATGAAGGGCCTCAGCACAGTTCGTAGTGCCGGAAATACCCTCAGCCGTGATCCCATCCGAATCAAACTATCTTGTGAACGTGCAACACCGCAACTTTCGAGCGATAATGCTTGGTAAAGTACGTGATTTCAAGTTCGATGCTCGGTTGAAGGGAGAAACAACGAAATAATGAACAATTTTTTCACACAGGATCTTTCACAGGTTGACGCTGTGATCAGCGGGGCTATCGATGACGAGGTGCGGCGGCAGCAGAACGGGCTTGAGCTGATCGCGTCGGAGAATTTCGTTTCCGAAGCCGTGCTTCAGGCGATGGGCACGCCGTTGACCAACAAGTATGCCGAGGGCTATCCCGGCAAGCGATATTACGGCGGGTGCGAATTCGTCGATGTAGTCGAACAGACGGCGATCGACCGCGCAAAGGAGATCTTCGGTGCGGAACACGCGAACGTCCAGCCGCATTCCGGCGCGCAGGCGAATATGTCCATTCTGCTCGCGGCCCTCGAACACGGCGACCCGATCTTGGGGATGAATCTCTCGCACGGCGGCCATCTGACGCACGGCCATCCGCTCAATTTTTCGGGTCTGAATTACAAGGTCTCGGATTACGGCGTAAGCCGCGAGACGGAAACGATCGATTACGACGAGCTGCAGAAAAAGGCCGAGGAAACACGTCCCAAACTGCTCATTTGCGGGGCTTCGGCATATCCGCGGACGATCGATTTCGAACGTATCGGCGAGATCGCACGTTCGGTCGGTGCACGTGTGATGGCGGACATCGCGCATATCGCGGGGCTTGTCGCGACAGGCCTTCATCCTTCGCCCGTGCCGCATTGCGAGTATGTGACTACGACGACGCACAAGACCTTGCGAGGTCCTCGGGGCGGCCTTATTCTGTGTCGCGAAGAGTTCGCCGCGGACGTGAACCGACGCGTTTTCCCGGGCGTTCAGGGCGGCCCGCTGATGCACGTCATTGCAGCTAAAGCTGTGTCGTTCGGCGAAGCCTTAAAGCCCGATTTCAAGACCTATCAGCAGCAGATACTCGCGAATGCAAAGGCATTGGCCGAGACGCTCACGAATGCGGGCCTACGACTCGTTTCGGGCGGCACCGATAATCACCTTCTGCTCGTCGATGTGTTCATGGACGGCAAAGGCATCACGGGAAAGGCGGCGGAAAAGGCTCTCGACGAGGTTCACATCACGGTCAACAAGAACACCATTCCGTTCGACACGAACAAGCCGTTCGTCGCGTCGGGAATCCGTCTTGGCACGCCGGCGTTGACCACTCGTGGAATGAAGGAAGACGATATGCGTGCGGTCGGCGGAATGATCGCGGCCCTGATCCACGAACCTGATTCCGAGGAAGTAAAGACGAAGGTGCGTGGCCAAGTCGCTGAATTGACCGCAAAATTCCCGATGTATCCAGCGAGAGGTAAAGGTTAGTTATCGACGCCGTCATGATCGAAAGGGTCGAAACGCATTCGTTCAAGGGCTGCGAGAGCCTCTTCGGAGTCGAATTCGTAGGCCTTCTGAGAAACCGCGCTTATCGCAATATCACCGTACAAGGAATCGCTCAAAAGCGGTTCCAGAGCAGAGACCGGCAGCATCGAAAGAGTTTCGTGCGCGATAGCGCGGATCTGAGGTGATGTGGTCTGTCGAATGACCTCCGCGATCTCGCTTGCCGAATATCGCTCGGCGAGTCGGTCGGACAGTTGGTCAAGCTGTGCAAAATCATTGTTGCGGACGGCACGCGTTGCCAGTTGGATAAAGATCTCCGCAGATGCAGACTGCGTCTCGAGCATACGGACGCAGACGGCCGCAAGCTGCGACATCTCGTTCATCTTCGAAGCATCATTCTTTACAGCATTTGATGCCGACAGCTCATCCAAGGCAGAGAGCAGAGAACTGAGTTCCCAATCGGCGTGAGCATCGTAATGAGGGCGAGAGGTTTTTGCAGATGCGGGCTCGGATCGCATTTCACCAACCAACATCTCTTTTGTTACAGGCCGCAGCGTTTCCCAAACGGTGGCAACTCTGCCGCCCAGATCCTTGATCATAACTGTCAACAATCAGATTCTGAATCCGATTGCCCGTCTTGTCAAGATGTTCCGTTCTTTGCCTCTTCGCCCGGCATTTTTCGGGAGATCATTTCGAGCAGTCTTTCCTGTTGAAATTCGAGTTCTGATTCAAGTTCGGCGTCTTCAGCAACGACCGATACGAGAGCGAGCGGTGATGGGCCAAGGTATCGAAGTTCCCAAGTGATCGTGCCGGGACGTGCCGATCGCGTGAACCATGCGGCATCGAACGCGGCATCGTGAACCGACGCACTTCCTATGAGGCCTGAGAGCTCAGGGCTCGGTTCGCCGTTTACGAGCAGGCGGGCAAGCTGCCAGCCGTGCTTTCGATATTGCGCGAGCGTGTCGCTAAATGTACCGATGTCGATCATTTCCGGACCGCCGGCCTGACGTTCGTATTCACAGACGTGTTAGCATTTGCCTCCGGCATCGGAACCTTGACGACGTTGACGTTGCTCATATTTGCTTGCGGGAGTTCGACCGGATGTTGGCCGGCGGCATTCGCCGCCATCTTTTCGCGTTGATCGCGGCCCGGGCCCGGGGACTTATAAGAACCCTGATAAATGTTGCCGACGGCGAGCTTCCATACACCGTCTTCTTTCATGAACGGCAGGTCCTCCCAGTGGCTATCCTTTGAATTCCACACTTCGACCGCACCCATATCGCCGTTCACACGCTCGTCCCGGATCTGCGGCATTGAGCTCGCAAACGTGGTGCCCGTCAGGCCATTTTCATAGACCTGCTCGACCGGTTTCTTGTACTTTTCAGCCGCTGCCCCGACGAATTGCTGCGTTGCCTGTGTCATTTCGGCCTTGATCTGATCGGTGTTCTTTGCCTTTACGGCCTGATAAAGGCGCTTGTACGCCTCGGTCGGCGAATCACCCACCGAACCCGGAGCAGCCGGAGCGGAACTGCACGAAAAGGTCATTCCAACGGCAAGAAGTGCAAAGATGCAGAGAAGGATTCTGAGCATAGGTAATATTCCTGATCAAAGTTATTAAGGTTGAAGTATAAGTTCCCGCGAGGAAAATACCAATCATTGCAGTAAAATATTCTTATAAATGAAGGCGTTGCAGTTCAAAAACGGGCAAGTAAATATTGCGGAAGTTCCGGTTCCGTCGCAGGAAGATGAGGCTCTTGTACGCGTCTTGCTCTCAGGTATTTGCAACACTGATCTCGAGATCGCAAGAGGCTACGCGGGTTTTGAGGGAACGCTTGGGCACGAGTTCGTCGGTATCGTGGAAAAAGCTCCGCCGGGCAGGGGCCTTGAAGGCCGGCGTGTCGTCGGTGAGATAAATGCGGGCTGCGGCAATTGTCCTCTATGCCGTGCAAAAGATCCGCGTCATTGTCTGACGCGAACGGTCCTCGGTATTCACGGGAGAGACGGCGCGCACGCGGAATTCCTTTCGCTCCCGCCAGGAAATCTGATCCCTGTGCCTGACACCGTTCCTGATGAACAGGCTGTCTTTATCGAGCCTTTGGCCGCTGCATATGGCATTTATGAGCAGGTTCCGCTTGCTCATCATATGCGGGTCGCGATCATCGGAGACGGCAAGCTTGGACTTCTGATCGCTCTTTCGTATGGTGCAGCATCGAGGAACGCCTTACTGGTCGGCAAGCATAAAGAGAAACTCGCGATCGCGGAAGCCGCCGGTGTGGCGACGTGCCACCTCGCCGAATTGGACGCGGCAGCCCAACGAACTTTCGATGTCGTTGTCGAAGCGAGCGGTTCCGAGTCGGGTTTTGCGACCGCTCTTGATCTCGTAAGGCCGCGCGGCAAGATCGTGCTCAAGAGTACGTTCAGCGGCGAACCGAAATGGGCTGCATCGCGCGTGGTCGTTGACGAGATAACGATCGTCGGGTCGCGATGCGGACGGTTCGAACCCGCACTAAAGCTTCTCGAACGCGGCCAGATCGATCTTTCGCCGATGATCTCGGATGAATTTCAACTTGCGGACGGCGTTGCCGCGATGCGACGAGCTGCCGAACCCGGCGTGCTAAAGATCTTCCTTCGCCCGTAGCACCCATTTGTTACAACCGATTTGCTAGAATCATAATCAGAGTTTTTGATCGAGGAACTTCTGTTTTATGCCCCGAATTCAACTGCGTTGCGCAATTTCATTCACCGTACTCTTTTTTGCCGCCTCTTTGCTTCCCGTTGCTGCCCAGCAAGATGTGCCGGCTTCCTTTGCCGCGATCGCCGAAAGGGCCGAGCCGTTTGTTGTCAGCATCGAAGCAAAAGGCCGCGTGGCGGCGGCCATCCCGCCGACTGCCGGTAAACCCGACGCTGATGACGATGTTCTCGACTTTCTTCGGCGGCAAGCGCCGCAGCGTCCCGTTTACCACGTCGGGAGCGGTTTCATCGTTGATAAGGCCGGCTACATCGTTACCAACAACCACGTTGTTTCGGAAAGCGCTCGGCTGACCGTCAAACTCGATACGGGTGAAGAATTCACTGCACGCGTGATCGGCGTTGACGACGAAACTGACCTCGCGGTATTGAAGATAGACGCGGGACGCGAACTTCCGGCAGCGAAGTTCGGTGATTCGGACAAGATGAAGGTCGGTGATTGGGTACTTGCGATAGGCTCACCCTTCGGCCTCGCAAAGAGCGTGAGTGCCGGCATAATTTCGCAAACTCAGCGTGATACGCCCGGAGCGTCGGCGTTCCAACGTTTCATCCAGACCGACGCGGTCATCAACCCTGGAAACTCAGGCGGGCCGCTCGTAAATATGCAGGGCGAGGTCATCGGCGTGAATTCGCAGATAGCAACGCAGACGGGCGAATTTTCAGGTGTCGGCTTTGCATTGCCGTCTCACGAGGCAGCGCGCGTTTACGAGCAGATCGTTGCAAATGGAAAGGTCAGCCGCGGCTATCTTGGGGCATATCTTGATTCAGTAAAGTCTGAATTTGCACAAGTTTACGGGCTTGGAGACCTTCGCGGCGCATTTATCACGGACATCCGCGATAAGAGCGGCCCGGCCTCAATGGCCGGACTCAAGACTGGCGACATTATCGTCGTTTTCAACGGCAACGCGATCAAGTCGGCTCAGGATCTGATCGATAAGGTTGCGAGTACGCCGCCCGATCGAACCGTGACGATCGAATATCTTCGCGAGGTCGGCGATAAGCTCGAGAAAAAGGTGGTTAGCGTCAAACTCGGCGAAAGGCCGTCAGTTTCGGCAGCCATCGGCGATAACGACGGCAAGGTTCTGCCTGTCGATGGCAGGGCCGTACCTAAGAAACCATTTGGCCTGACGCTAAGCACGGTCGCCGCCGCAGGTGAGAAATATAAGGTCTTCGAAGGGAATCCGGGGCTTGTGGTAACGGATATCGATCCGGAAAGCTATATCACAGATGTTCAGGGATCTGCAGGCGTCCAAGCACTTTCCCGCGGCGATCTGATCCAGAAGATCAACCGTTTTCCCGTCGCTAATGCTGGGGCATTTGCATCCTTCGTATCAAAGTTGAAGGTGGGCGATCCCGTCGTCTTACAGATACTCGTCTATAATCCTGCGCTCAAGCGTATGCAGACAGGGCTTGTCCAGTTCACCGTGAAGTGATCTATCTTCTCTCAGTGAAGGTCTCTTTTGTTACAAAAACATAGTCCTTTACACGGCGTAGTCCGTTGGTGCAAACTAACGATACACAAGTGACTAACGTTTCTCGTTCTGGGATCGGCTTTCTTTTCTCGCCCACACCTCTCACCTCTCACATGTTGCGCTCCTTGTTCTTCGAGCAAGGGAGTTTTTAAGAATTAGGCACATTGGACCGGAGGTAAGTATGAAAAATCAATTTGCACTTGCGGGCATGATCTTTGGATTGTTGCTTGCGGTATCGTCAAGCGTGTACGCGGATACATTTACAGCGAATCTTAGTAGTGCGCAGGAGGTGCCGGTAAACTCTTCGACGGCAACCGGCTTCGGGCGAATCTTCCTGAACGAGGCTGCAGGAACAATCAGCTTCACGGTAACTTTCTCGGGACTTTCAGGTAATCAGACAGCGGCGCATATTCACGGTCCGGCTGGGATCGGTGCGAACGGCGCCGTTATCATCAACCTTGGGCTGGTCGGCGACACTTCAGGAACTCTATCCGGAAGTTCAGCAATAACTCCGGCGCAGATCACGATGCTTCGCTCGCATCTAACGTATATCAATATTCACTCAGTGACGCGCCCCGGAGGCGAGATCCGCGGACAGCTTGCCGCGAAGCGTCCGCTCGATTATGACGCAGACGGCAAGACCGACTACAGCGTCCTGCGCTTTCCGAATGTCGCACCGCCTGGAGTGGCTCAGATCACGTATTGGAATCGAAACAGTCAAGGACCGGCATCTAATCAAACAGTCAACTTCGGTAATGCGAATACTGATTTCCCTGCACCTGGCGACTATGACGGCGACGCAAAAGACGACATGGCGCTTTATCGGGCGGGTGCGACGCCGGGCGCACAAAGCTTCTTCATCATTCTAAGAAGTTCCGATTTTACGGCTCAGTGGCTGCCGTGGGGCGTCAACGGGGACCGAACGGTCGCGCGCGATTATGACGGAGACGGAAAGACCGATCTCGCAATTTTCCGTAACGGTGCAACTGCGACATCGCAAACAACTTGGTGGATCAGTCAGAGCTCAGACGGCGCATGGAGGATCGTCGGATTCGGCTTGACCGGAAACGGCTCAACCACATTCGATACGCCGATCCCTGGCGACTATGACGGCGATGGGAAGTTCGACATTGCGGTCTATCGGTTTGGCCATAGCCCGTCGAATACTTACTTTATTCTGCACAGCGCACCTGGGTCGTCCTTCTCCCAGATCCCATGGGGCGACTTCAGTACCGACTACATTGTTCCCGGCGACTATGACGGTGACGGCAAGTTCGAGGTCGCAGCTGTTCGGACAGGAGCCACGAGCACAACGCCGATGTTCTGGTGGATTCGAAATAGCTCAAACTCCGCTGTCAGGATCGTTCAATTCGGAATTTCAAGCGATCGTCCTACGCAGGGTGATTATGACGGCGACGGCGTTACCGACATTTCTGTTTGGCGCGCCAATGCCGACGGAGCGAATAACAGCAATTTCTATACTCTTGGAAGCTTCAACGGTAATTTTATAGTCAACGGTTGGGGTATGAATGGCGATTTTCCCGTCAACAATTTCGATGTTCGTTAGGAAATAGTTCGCTGAGTTTAGTTTGGTTGAGGTTTCGGCTAAAATTGAGTCGGAACCTCTTTTTTATTATGGCTACAGCAAAAATGGCAAAGACAAAACGATCGGCGAAGCCGTCGGTCAAGAAATATGCGAACTACATCGGCGGCGAATGGGTGAAGTCGTCGTCGGGACAGTACTTTGACAACGTAAACCCAGCAGATACAACAGATATCGTCGGACGTTTTCCTGATTCGACCGAAGAGGATGTGAACCGTGCGGTCGAGGCGGCGAAGGACGCGGCCACGCGTTGGCGTCGTACACCTGCGCCGCGGCGTGCCGAACTTCTGTTTACGCTCGGCGAGATCCTTCGTGCAAAGAAGGACCAATTCTCGAGCGAAATGACCCGCGAAATGGGCAAGGTGTTGAAGGAAACCGGCGGCGACGTGCAGGAAGCGATCGACTGCACGTACTACACCGCGGGCGAGGGTCGCAGGCTCCACGGATTCACGACGCCTGCCGAAATGCCGAACAAATTCGCGATGTGCGTGCGCCAGCCAGTGGGACTTTGCGGCCTGATCACGCCGTTCAACTTCCCGATGGCGATCCCCTCGTGGAAACTCATCCCCGCACTCGTATGCGGCAACACGGTGGTTCTTAAATCCGGCGAGGACGTGCCGCTCTCGTCGCTCAATCTTGTGAAGGCATGCGAAGAGGCAGGCATTCCGAAAGGCGTCGTCAATCTTGTGAACGGTGCTCGCGAAGCCGGTGCCGCACTCGTCGCGAATGATGATGTTCGGCTGATCTCGTTTACCGGATCGACCACGACAGGCAAGAAGATCGCCGAAGCGTGTGCCCGCGACAACAAGATCGTCTCGCTCGAAATGGGCGGTAAGAACGCCATCATCGTGATGGATGACGCCGACATCGACAATGCGGTCGAAGGTTCGCTCTGGGGAGCTTTCGGCACGAGCGGTCAACGCTGCACGGCTTCGTCGCGGCTCGTCGTTCATAAGAAGGTCTATAAGAAGTTCTGTACAAAACTCGTCGAACGCGCCAAAGAGCTTCGTGTCGGTAATGGCCTCGACCCCAAGACCGAGGTCGGTCCCGTTATCAACGAGCGGCAGATGGAGAAGATCCTCGGCTATATAGAGATCGGGAAGAACGAGGACAACGCGACCCTCGCATGCGGCGGCTCGCGCCTGACAAAAGGCAAGTTCGCGAATGGCTACTTCATCGAACCGACGGTCTTCACCGACGTTAAACCGAAGATGCGCATCGCCCAGGAAGAGATCTTCGGACCGGTAACTTGCGTCATTCCATTTTCGACGCTCGAAGAGGCGATAAACATCGTCAACGGCGTCGCTTACGGCCTTTCGTCTGCGATCTATACGCAGGACGTCAATCGAGCGTTCTACGCGATGCAGGAGCTCTATACGGGCATCTGCTATGTGAACTCAGCCACGATCGGCGCTGAAGTTCATCTGCCATTTGGCGGTACGAAAGGCACCGGCAACGGCCATCGCGAAGCCGGCACGCAGGTGCTCGATATCTTCAGCGAATGGAAGGCCCTCTACGTGGATTATTCGGGAAAACTGCAAAAAGCCCAGATCGACGACGTCGAGATCTAGCTCCGATCTTTCGAATTTGCAAAAACCCGTCAAGGACGGTCTCAGATTCGTCCGTGAGCCGTGGTTAGTATCGCCGTCTCCGACCAGCTTCTGCCTTCGGGTCCGAGCCGCCCAAGGCTATTAGGCGCTCGATCGGGTTGTTATCTTCCGGGAGCGGGACGAAGCCGGTTTCGTTCGGGATGGCGGCGAAATTGCCGAGTCGCCAGTCTTCGCGGGCGTTCTCTATCAACTCGGGCGAGGTCGCAACGAAATTCCACCACATCAGACGCGGTTTTTCGAGCCTCTCGCCGCCGAGGAACATGAATTTGAGGTCGCCGTCCGCCTGAATGCGCGCTTCTTTTTCAGCCTCGAAAACAACAAGATTGCCAGGCCCGAACGTCTGCTCGTCGGCGATCAAATTGCCAGACAGGATGTAAGCTCCGCGCTCCTCGATCTCGTTCGGGAGTTCGAGCAACTTACCGTCACGAATATCGCATTCGGCATAGACGGGATCTGCAAGCGCCGCGACCGGCGACCTCTTATCGAGGAAGCTGCCCAGTATGACCTTCGCCGTGATCCCCGCGTCATCAAATGTAGGCAACTCGCCGCTCGCGTGATGGGCAAACGCCGGTTCGGCCTCCTCGTGCTTTTCGGGTAATGCGACCCACGTTTGCAAACCGAGAAGTTCGTCGCCTGGTGCATTTTGAGCATCTGAAACCCGCTCTGAATGAACGATACCGCGTCCTGCGGTCATCCAATTCACATCGCCCGGCGTGATCGTCTGCACAGTGCCGAGGCTGTCGCGGTGCGTCATCTTTCCGCTGAAGAGATACGTTACGGTCGCGAGCCCGATATGCGGATGAGCCAGCACGTCGAGCGAATCCCCGCGGACGATCTCGATCGGTCCCATTTCGTCCACAAAAACAAAAGGCCCGACGCTGCGGCGTTTGCGGAACGGGAGTACGCGCTTTACGTCGAACGCGCCGATGCTCGCCGAACGAAAAGGAATTACGATCTCGATCATTGTCCTATTATCGCAGATGCCTATTCACTATCGGATCGCCAACCTAACTAAGATCATCGCAATACCAAGCAGAGCGAGCAAGCCCCACATCACCCAAAGCATCACCCGATTTCGACGGCCCGTAATGAGCATCCAAACGCCCGAAATAAGCGAGTTGAGGCCGAATGCGATCAACAGCGCAAAAAGGCCGTAAACGACAAAAAGCATCGGCATCGCTTCCTGCACCCTTCGCGTCCCTTCGGGTGTTTGATTTGCCGGACCGAACAAAAGAACGGCGATGAAGATCGAGATCCCGCTCATCAACGCGATCAGAAACAGGCCGACTATGACAAGGATCGTGCCCCGCGTACGAACATTTTTGGCCGTGAGAAAGTGATTCTTCCCGCATCGCGGACAAGTGATATTTGCTCCGAGCCCTTCAAAATTGCACTTAAAGCACTGCCGTGGCTCCTGCTGCATTTCCATCGCCTGGTTCGGGACGTTCTGATAGTTCTGCATAAAATGTCGCTAAGTTCTAAGAAAATGAAACTAGGTCTTTAGACAGGGTAATTCTGCCACAGTTTTCGTAAGAATCTGCCAATAGGCCTAAAAAACATTCAAATAGAACAGCAAGAGCCCCCCAAACCTCGACCGACGTCCCTCACCGGCGGGCGGCGGCTTTTGCAAACGGCGTAAAAATCGTAGAATCATTTGTTATGTTAAATTCCCTGATTTAGGAGCTTAGAACAATGAAGATCGGTCTTCCGAAAGAGATCAAAGACAATGAATATCGCGTAGGCTTAACGCCTGCGGGCGTCCAGGACCTGACCCATGCAGGGCATGAGGTCTTTGTGCAGAAAACGGCGGGCGAAGGCTCTGGGTTCGCTGATGAGCAATATGTAAAGGCGGGTGGTAAGCTGTTGGATACCGCGGACGAAGTTTGGCAGACGGGCGATATGATCGTGAAGGTCAAGGAACCGATCGCGCCTGAGTATCCGCGTATGCGGGAGAATCAGCTGCTCTTTACGTATCTGCATCTTGCTCCCGAGGTCGAGCTCACAAAGCAGATGCTCGAGCGGAACGTGACGGGCGTTGCCTACGAGACGATCACGAAGGACGGCCGCCTGCCGCTCTTGACGCCTATGTCCGAGGTCGCGGGACGTATGTCCGTGCAGGTCGGTGCGACGTATCTCGAAAAGATGAACGGCGGACGAGGAATCTTGCTCGGCGGTGTTCCGGGAGTGCCAGCGGCGAATGTCGTTATCCTCGGCGGCGGTATCGTCGGCACCGAGGCGGCGAAGATGGCGGTCGGCCTCGGCGCTAAAGTCACGATCATCGACCGCAATCTTGACCGGCTTCGTCAACTCGACGACATCTTCCTTTCGAAGGTCCAGACGCTCGCTTCGTCGCGCTATGCGATCGAAGAAGCGATCTCGCACGCGGATCTTGTGATCGGTGCGGTGCTCGTTGTCGGTGCTGCCGCTCCGAAACTCGTCACGCGCGATATGCTGCATCTCGTCCCGTCGGGCTCGGTGCTCGTGGACGTTGCGGTGGATCAAGGCGGATGTTTTGAGACGACGCACGCGACGACGCACTCGAATCCGACATTCTTCGAGGAAGGCGTGCTTCATTACTGCGTTGCGAATATGCCGGGCGCCGTTCCGCGCACTTCGACATTCGCCCTAACGAACGCGACGCTGCCTTATGCTCTTGACCTCGCGAACAAGGGTTTCGAGCGGGCGATAAAGGAAGACGCCGGGCTGCAGGAAGGTGTCAATACCTACGCCGGCATGCTGACATATGCAGCGGTAGCCGAGTCGCAGGGGCTTGAATACACGCCGCTTTCGTCGCTGATCGACCTAAAGGCCGCCGCGGCTTAGTGAGCGAGCGGCCATTGGTCGCTGGCAGTTTTTTATGTACGAGTTTGCAGTAACACCCGCAATAACTCAGTTAAGACGTCCGGGCGTAACTATCACAGAGGTTACGCCCGGTGCCGTTGGCGACGAGATCGGGCTCGAGGCGAATGACCGCATCGTAAAGGTCAACGGCCGTGCTGTCCGCGACTACCTCGATTTTCGTTTTCAAACGGCCGGTGAGACCGAACTCATTTTTCAGGTAAAGAAGACGCAAGGCGAGACCGTCGAGATCGAATTCGACCGCGACGAAGGCGAAGATCTCGGCCTAATGTTCGAGCAGATCGCACCGCGGCAATGCGCGAACGAATGCCTTTTCTGCTTTACGAAAGGCAATCCGGAAGGTGCAAGGCCTTCGCTCTTTATCCGCGACGAAGACATTCGCCTTTCGTTCCTTTACGGCAACTACACGACGCTCTCTTCGATCACGTCGGCGGAGATGGACCGAATCGTCGAGCAACGCCTTTCGCCGCAGTATGTTTCGGTGCACGCGACGGATCTCAAAACGCGCGCATTCCTGCTCGGCGTTCCGGAATCGCGTGCTGACATCTCGGACAAGATACGCTTTCTGCTCGATAACGACATCGAGATACACGCGCAGGTCGTTCTTTGCCCGACGATCAACGACGGCGACATCTTGGAGAAGACGCTGCGCGACCTTGCCGCAGACCATCCGAAGGTTATCTCGACGGCGATCGTCCCGATGGCGTTGACGCGTTTCAATACCGATGAACGTCTGACACGCGTTACTCCGGAGTTTTGCCGCGAGACGATCGTGAGGGTCGAGAAACTCCAAAAGGAATTTCGACGCACGCTCGGCAAGACGTTCGCGTTTCTTGGCGACGAGATATACATAAATGCGGGTGTCGAGATCCCGTCAAGACGCCATTACGGCAGCTATCCGCAGATCGAGGACGGCGTCGGGATGATGCGGACCTTCCTGAATAAGTTTGAGAGCTTTCTTGACGGCAAACGTCCAAGACGAGCGAAAGAAGTTCGTGCGCATGGCGTTGCTATCGTGCCGCACGCGGGCGAAACGCCTGTGCCCGAGCATCTTCTTTCGAAGAAGAAACGTCCGCACGGTACACTGCTTACAGGCGAAATGTTCGCTCCCATTCTTCGCGGCGAGATCGACAGATACAATCGCCGAACACGTTCGCGGCTGAAGGTGGTTTCTGTTCCCAACAACTATTTCGGCGGGGATGTTGCGGTCGCCGGGCTGCTTTCGGGACAGGATTTCGAAGCTCGCAAGGAGAGCATTGCGGGAGACTTTGTGATAGTGCCGAAGGTGTGCGTGAAGTCGGACGAGCCGGTGTTCATCGATGGAATGGCGCTCGAAGATCTAAAGAGCAGAATGCCCGTGCCGCTCTTGCCGATGGACACGGACGATCTGCTCGATTTTCTCTCACCTCACCTTGTGAAGTGATAGACGATGATGCCGGTCACCTTGATCGGCACGTTTGAAAGCACCGTCGGCGTGAATTTCGCCTGGCGTGCCGCACGCACGGCCGTCTCGCGAAAGATCGCACTTCCGCTCGATGCAGTTGCCGAGACGACGCGGCCTTGTTCGTCGATAACGACCTGAACGGACACGCTGCCGCTCATTCCCATTTTTTCAGCGATCGCCGGATATTGAGGTTTTGGCAAGTATGTTGCCTTGCTTGTGATGATGCCGATGAATTTCGGACGGCGATCGACGACGGGCGGCGGAGTGTCATTCTCGGGCTCGTCAACCTTCGTCCTTGGAGGATCTTTCGGGCCGAACGATCGGACAGTATTGCCGTCGCGGACGCCGTCGGGGCGATCCCCTGTTCCTCGCGGTCCGTTATCATTCACCGTCGAGATCTTGACAGGCCCGTCCGGCCTTGACGGCACGTTGGATCGTTCGACACCTATCTTATCGGGGATGAATTGGGATTCATCGACGCGTGCAACGAGGGCGGTCCGCGTCGGTACGGCGGAATTATTCGAGCGAGGTGCCTGCGTTTGGGCCTTCTCAGGCTCTTCGACGACCGGCTCGACCGCGGTCGGTGCCAGCATCGACGTCATTTCGAGGCCGTCTGCGGGAAGCGAAAAATCGTCAGCGAAGATACCAACGACCAAGAACGTGGCGAAAAGCAGACTGACGAGGCTTACAGAAAAGCCAAAGTATGGACTGCGTCCTTTCTGCTTGTTTCCTTCGAGGTCAAAACCGATCTGTCGTTCGAACATTGTGCATTTCCTCCTTTGCCCGTCGTATTGACACCGCGAAGGAAAGGAATGTTCCCAAGATGAATTGAACGCCGGGTTTAGAAACGGCGGATCAAGATAACGCCGCCGATAACGAGCAGCACGCCGATGACCCGTCCGAAGTTCATCGGCTTTACATCGAGCCCGAGCAGGCCGAAGTGGTCATAGAAAAGCGTGATGAGCATTTGCCCTGCGACAACCAATCCGAAGGTCATAGCAACTCCGAGACGCGGAAGAAGGATGACCGTTGAGGCAACAAAGAAAGCTCCGAGGACACCGCCGAGCCACGCCGCGGGCGGAGCGTTCTTTGCCGCTGCAATGTTCCCGAGCGGTACACCGGTCGCAACCGAGTAGATCGCGAGCGTTAGAGTGCCGACGATGAATGAGAGCAACGCGGCGAGGATCGGGTTATCGACCGTAACGGCGAGCTTGTTATTGAGGGCCGTCTGTGTCGGCAGGACCGCACCGGCCAAAAGGGCGAGCACGATCAAGAAGTATAAAGCGGGCATAAGATCAAGAGTACTAGTAACTGGTCTTGTCGGACTTGTTGAGCCATTCGACAAAGAGTTCGCGGCCGTCAGCGGCAAGGATGTTCTTCAGCGGGATCGTCCTTTCTTCGAGCGGCAGATCGAGCTCCTTATAGATAAAGTCGTCGTCGAAGCCGCCGAATGCAGCGTCCTCGCGAGTGGCGGCAAAGAAGATCGCTTTGGGACGGGCCCAGTAAAGCGCGCCGAGGCACATCGGGCACGGCTCGCAGGATGTGTAAACCTCGCAGCCCGAAAGCTGGAAGCTCGATAGGTTTCGGCAGGCATCGCGGATCGCGACGACCTCCGCGTGAGCGGTCGGATCGTTGTCCGAAGTAACGCGGTTCCAGCCTTCGCCGATGACTTTGCCATCTTTGACGATAACGCACCCGAACGGGCCGCCGGCGTTCGATGCCATGCCGTTTCTCGCAAGCACGAACGCATGTTCCATAAACTTCACATCGGTGTCGTTCATTTTGATTTTGGCCCCGTTATGCGAATTTCGTAGAGGTTCTTCCAGTCCTTGCCGGTTACGAAAATGCGGTCGCCGGCCGCATCGTATGCGATGCCGTTCAGCGTGTTCTCGGCCTTCGGATCGCTTGGGTCAGAGCTTTTCGCTTGATCGTTCGGCGAGATGTCGGCAAGGTCGATCCAGCCGACGATCGCTCCGGAATTCGGGTCGATGCGGGCGATATAGTTCGGCTTCCCAAGCACGGATTTCTCCTCGGAATGCCAAATGTTTGCCCAGAGCTCGCCCTTGACCCATTCGAGTTCATTGAGGCGCATCTGCGGTTCGCCGTCATCACGTTTGACGACGATCATTCGCTTCGACTTGAAGGTTTCGGGATCCATAACGCGGATGACGTGCGTGCCGTCGGTCATATAAAGAAGCGTTCCGTCGGTGGTCATTCCCCAGCCCTCGCCCGGATAGTTGAACTCTTTGAGCAGCTTGAAATCGTTGGCGTCGAACTGTCTGCAAAGCCCCTGCTGGTAAGTGAGTTGGTAGATCTTGCCGTTCACCTCGGCAATGCCTTCACCGAAATCCTCACGCGGAAGATCCCATTTTTGGACGACCTTTCCTGTTTCGAGCTCGACCTTGCGGAGGCTCGACTCGCCCTTCTCGCCGGTGCTTTCGTAGAGAAAACCGTCCTTGAAATAAAGGCCTTCGGTGAAAGCGTTCGGATCGTGCGGATATGTCTTTACGATCTCAAAACCATAGACAGGAACCGGACCGGCCGGCGTTTTCATCGGAGTCGGAGAACCTGCATTCGTGCCATTGTTGACAGCATTCGCAGAACATCCAACCGCCAAAGAACAAAATAAAGTGAGCAAAAAAAGTCGCATAGATATCATTTCTTCAAACCGAGTTCGATCGCGGCCTTGAGGCTTGCCTCGGAAAGGTTTCCGATCCGGCGTCCATTGATAAAGATGGTCGGCGTCCCGGTTATATGCAGCGCATCGCCGTCGGCAATATCCTTCTTGATCGCGGCAAGAGCTTTGTCCGAATTCATATCGGCCTCGAATTTCGCAGCATCGAGCCCGAGATCGGCGGCGTATTTTTTCAGGTTCGCCACATCGAGCTTGTCCTGATTCTTATACAGGATATCAATGTACTCGAAAAACTTGCCCTGCGCGTTCGCTGCCGACGCAGCACGGGCAGCAAGAAGCGAGTTGTCGTGGATCGATTCGAGCGGAAAGTTGCGAACGATGAGCCGGACCTTTCCGGGAAACGCAGCCATTGCCGCTTTGAGGAGCGGATGGGTCGCCGAGCAAGACGGGCATTGAAAGTCGCTGAACATAATGACGGTCACCGGAGCAGCTGCCGGACCTTCGGCCGGGCTGTCGCCGGCCGAGACCGATTCGACGGGCGGCTCGGGATCTTTGAACTGCAATGTGACGCCGTATTTCGTCGTAAGGCGTTTTCCGAACTCGGCATTAAGCCGCGCGTGTTCCTCGTCGCTGAAATCGACCATCTTGTTGGTGATCTCGCGGGCGATGATCGAGCTTGCCTCGACGCCCGTTGCCTTTGCCTCGTCGGCAACAAGCGTGTTGAATATGACGGAGTCCAGATCGTTCAGGATGTCGTCAGCGAGCTTTGCAGTGAATTCGTAAAGGTCATACTGGACGAACTTGTCAAATTCCGCCCGCGTGATCTTTTCGGTTCCCAACGTTGCAAGAACATCCGCAGGAGTCGGATTTGCGGCATTCACGTCCTTGACCGTTGCAGCTTTGTATTTGGTTTGAAGGTCGGTGATGAGCTTGACGACCGCGTCTTGCTGCTTTTTGCCGTTGAGCCAGTCGATGATAGGCTGCCGTGCCTTTTCGAGAGTAACGTCGCCGAGCGCATCTTTATTCGCGTCATAAGCGGCTTTTATCTCGGCTTCTGTCGGTGCAGGGATCGCAGGTTTCAGGTTCGCAAGCAAACGGCCGACCGTAATGCCTTTTGCCGAAGCTTCGATCGAAAGTACACGCGTGGCGATCAGTTCGCTCAGCAGGCTCGAGCGGAATTTCTTCAGATCGGCCGGCGCACCGGCGACCTCGGCTTGCACTTCGGGGGAAAGGTCGGCCACCGTGAACTTGTGCCCTTTTGCCGTTGCGAGAACATCTGTCGGCTTTTGTGCCGGCGCAACGGCGGCAGCAGAAAGCAGGATCGAGAATAAAATTGCAAGTTTCGTCATTTCAATATCCAACGTAGTACGCTTGAATCTTAGCAAACCTTTCGACTCTACTCGAACGCCTTTGGTTGTATATGCCTCTAGATAGAAAATTCTACGCACGCGAGGACACCGCAAAGATCGCCCGCGAACTGCTCGGCAAACTGCTCGTGGTGGCATCGCCCGAAGGCCGCGTTTCAGGGATGATCGTAGAAACCGAAGCCTATCTTGGCGAGATCGACCGCGCCGCTCACAGCTTTGGAGGCCGCCGGACAAAGCGTAATGAAGTTATGTATGGCGAACCCGGTTTCGCCTATGTTTTCTTCGTTTACGGGATGTACAACCAATTCAACTGCGTCACCGGTGTTGCGGGCACTCCGCACGCGATCCTGATCCGCGGTGTCGAACCCGTCGATGGCGTCGAGCTTATGCAGAAGCGTCGTCTAAAAGCAAAAAGGCTCACCGACCTCACATCCGGGCCCGGCAAACTCTGTATCGCGATGGGGATCGACCGCTCGCTAAATGGCGAGGATCTGCTCGGAAGCACGGTCTTTATTGAAGAATATCGAACTGTTCCATCGAAGGAAATTGCTTCCGGCAAGCGAATCGGGATTGACTATGCGGGCGAGGACGCCGATCTTCCCCTGCGGTTCTGGATCGCCGGGAATGCGTTCGTCAGCCGGAAGTAGAGAACTCAGCTCAGCCGTTTGGCGGGCATGTCATCGTAGTAGAGGATCTCGCGGGTAAGCAAATCTTCGCACAGATAGCGTACACTGCGGCAATTCCCGCTCGTGGACGGCGTTGGCCGTGAGAGATTCAATTTCGGCACGAAAACTGATATTTTATAGCTTTATGACCCAGCCAAAGATGACAAAGATAAGACCCGATATCCGCGCGATCACGCGCCTTGTCCCGAAGAGCGGCAATCTTGTTCAAGGTCAGTCCGAACTACCGATCGACCCAAGACTCGCAAAAGAAGCTGCCGAGATCATCGCAGCGAGCCAGAATCATTACGGACCGAGCGAAGGCGACGCGAATCTGCGCGCCGCGGTCGAGGCGAAGATAAAGAAATACAACAATGTCGATGTCAGCGCCGATGCAAAGCCGTTCGAACTGATGGTTACGAATGGCGGTACCGGAGCATTGATCGGGATCGCGCAGAGTTATCTTCGCGACAGGTCCGCGTTGGTCTTTGAGCCGTATTATCCGTATCACCGCCGCATCCTCGAAGATTTTGGGGCGAAGACGGAAACTTTTGAACTCGATGAGAACTTGAAGTTCGAAAAGGCGGAATTGCTCGCTCACTGCAAGGCCTTAAAAGACCGCAAAGAGTTTCCGCTCCGTGCGATCATCGTCTGCACGCCGGCAAATCCGAGCGGCAAGGTGATGACGGCGAGCGAACTCGAGGACATCGCTGATGTCGCAAAAGAACTCGACCTGCTCGTTATTTCGGATGAGGTCTATGAGCATTACGTAACGGGTGAGGATCCGCACGTCTCGATCGCGAGCCTGCCCGAGATGTTCGAGCGGACGATCACGGTAAATTCTTTTTCGAAATCCTGGAATATCTCGGGATGGCGTCTCGGCTACGCGTTCGGCAAAGGCGAACTGCTTGCTCCCGTGAATGCGGCAGCGAATGTCATCTATGTTTGTCCCGCGACACCGCTGCAGGCAGCTCTCGGCGGGGTCCTGATGGAGGATCCAGCTTACTATCCGAGGCTTCGGGATAAGTTCGACGCGAAACGCCTCGCGGTCGGAACCGTGCTCGAGGAGCTTGGCTTTACGATCTATGACTCAGGTTCGGCATTCTACCTTTGGGCACGTATTCCTGAGGGCAACTCGGATGCGATCGCGTTCAACGATATGCTGATGCGCGACGCGGGTGTCGGGATGACGCCCGGTTCGGCCTTCGCCGACACGGATCGCTGGGACGCACACGTCCGTATTTGTATCGCCCGCGAGGACGATATTCTTGCAGGAGCGATGGAGAAATTGCGCGCCGTCCTTGTCTGATTTTTCGAGGAAAGTATGAAACACGTTCTGACACTTCTTTTTATCGTTAGTCTCCTCATCTTGCCGCCGGCTTTGCTTGCGGACGAGGGAATGTGGACCTTCGACAATCCGCCGCTCAAGCAGTGGAAGGAGCGATACAACTTTGTGCCGCCGGCAGGCTGGCTCGATAGGGTCAGGCTCGCGAGCGTGCGTTTGAATGACGGCGGGTCGGCAAGTTTCGTTTCGCCGAACGGGTTGATCATCACGAATCAGCACGTCGCGAGCGGCCAACTCTCCAAGATGTCCACCAAGGAAAGGAACTACGTCAAAGACGGATTCTACGCTCCGACGCTTGCCGACGAGGTCAAGGCCACCGACCTTGAGGCGAACGTACTTGAGTCCTTCGAGGATGTAACGGCGAAGGTGCAGGGCGCCGAATCGAGCGAACAGAAAAAGGCTGTGATGGCCGACATCGAGAAAGACTGCACCGCGAAAACGCAATTGAAATGCGAGGTCATCTCTTTCTATAGCGGCGGCGAATACTGGCTCTATCGCTTTAAGAAGTACACAGACCTTCGCATCGTTTTTGCGCCGGAAGAGCAGATCTCGTTCTTTGGGGGCGATCTCGATAATTTTACGTATCCGCGATACGACCTCGACATCACTTTTCTGAGAGCCTACGAGAACGGCAAGCCTGCAGCGACGCCGAATTACTTCAAATTCTCCGAGACCGGTGCCGCCGACGGCGAATTCATCGTCGTGCCCGGCAATCCCGGTTCGACCGCACGTCTTTCGACGGTTGCTCAGCTCGCGTATCAACGGGATGTCGGCAATCCGCTGCTTGAGACGACGTGGAATACCCGCCTCTCCGCTCTTGAAAGCTACGCCAAGAAAGGCGATGAACAGCTCAGACAGGCGCATTCGGGCATACGCTCGCTTCGCAACTCGCTAAAGCGTCTTGCGGGCCAGGAGGAAGGCTTGCTGAATCCGCGTCAGTTCGGAACGAAGGTCGCCGAGGAGAAAGAGCTTCGAGACAAGCTGGAAGCGAAGGCCGACCTGAATAAGCTCTACGCGCCGGCGTGGACCGACCTTGAGAAAGCGTACGAGCATCTGCCTGAAAAAGCGCCGCGTCTCGCGTTCTCGACTATCTCGGTCGCCCGTCTCGGCTCGATAGCTTCGCAGATCGTCCGCTTTACCGAAGAGACGGCAAAACCCAACGACGAGCGTTATGACGAATATCGCGACAACCGTCTCGATTCGCTCAAATTCAGCCTGCTGTCGAAAGCCCCGATATATCCGGCAATGGAAGAGGCGATGCTCGTCGCGTGGTTGACCAAAGCAAAAGGGACGCTTGGCGTGAATGATCCGTTCATCAAAGCCGCGATCGGTGATGCGGAAGTTTCCGAGGTTGTCGGGCGTGCGGTGCGCGAGACAAAGCTGACCGATCCGGCCGCTCGAAAGGCTCTGCTCGATGGCGGAAAGGCCGCAGTTGCAGCTTCGACCGATCCGATGGTAACGCTTGCCCGCAGAATCGAACCCGTTATTCGAGAACTCCGAGCATGGAACGAGGCGAACATCGCCTCCGTTGAGACAAGCGCAGGCGAGCGTATCTCGAAGGCCCGATTCGCCGTCTATGGCAAATCGATTCCGCCGGACGCTAACTTCAATCTTCGCTTAAGTTACGGCCGCGTAAAAGGCTACGAAGAGGACACAACGCTGGTGCCCGACCACACGACGTTCTTCGGCCTCTATGACCGGGCACTGAGTTTTCGCGGAATGCCGCCATTCGATCTGCCGCAGCGTTACAAGGATAAAGTGGGCAAATTCGATATGTCGGCGGCGCTGAATTTCGTTTACACAGCGGACACGATAGGCGGTAATTCCGGTTCGCCGGTCATCAACGCCAAGGCCGAGTTCTGCGGCATTAATTTCGACAGCAACATCCAAAAGCTCTCGAATAAATATTGGTACGTTGAAGAGAACGAAGGCGGCCGCGCCGTCGGCGTACACTCGCAGGGCATTCTCGAAGCCTTGAGGCACATCTACGAAACGAAGGAACTCGTCGCCGAGCTGACCGCGAAGTAGATGCACTATCATCTTATCGGAATTTGCGGAACGGCGATGGCGTCGCTTGCGGGTATGCTGCTCGCACGCGGGCATAAGGTTACGGGGTCGGATCAGAATGTCTATCCGCCGATGTCAACGCAGCTTGAGGCCCTCGGCATCGAGCTGATTCGTGGCTATCGTGCTGAGAACACGGAAGTGAACGCCGACGTTACGATCGTCGGCAATGCGATCTCCCGCGGGAATCCGGAACTCGAGGCCGTTCTCGATCAGCGACTGAGATATACATCGCAAGCACAGGTCGTGCAGGACGAATTCATTCGCGGCCGACGCTCGCTCGTTGTCGCAGGCACCCACGGGAAGACCACGACGACGAGCCTTGCTGCCTGGATCTGCGAGTGCGGCGGCTTGAACCCGAGTTTTCTCGTTGGCGGCATCGTGCAGAATTTCGACGCGAGCTTTCGTGTTACGGACTCGGACTTTTTCGTCATAGAGGGCGACGAATACGACACCGCATACTTCGACAAAAAGCCGAAGTTCATGCATTACCTCCCCGAGATCGCCATCGTCAACAACATCGAGTTCGACCACGCGGATATTTACGACGACATCGACGACATCAAATGGGAATTCTCACGCTTGATGAACCTCGTGCCGGGAAACGGTCGTCTGATCGCCGGCATCGATTCGCCGATCGTTGGCGAGGTGCTTGCCGAGATGGAGGGCAAGCTTTTTACGCAGGTCGAAACTTTCGGCCTCTCGGACGGGGCGAAATGGCAGGCGCGCTACATTGATTTTTCGGGCGACAAGACGCGTTTCACCGTCTTTCGCGAGGGCAATGCGTTCGGCGAATTCGAGACATCGCTGCTCGGCGAATTCAACGTGCGGAACTGCCTCGCGGTGATCATCGCTGCCAATGCGTGGGGCATCTCGAACGAGCAGATCCAAAAAGGTTTCGATACATTTCTCTCGGTCAAAAGGCGAATGGAGGTCCGCGGCATCGAACGCGGCGTAACTGTCATCGATGATTTTGCGCATCACCCGACGGCCGTAGAAGAGACCCTGAAAGCGCTTCGGATGAAATATCCGTCAAACCGCCTTATCGCCGTCTTTGAACCTCGAACGTGGTCGTCGCGGCTTGCGACATTCCAAGAACCCTATTCGAAAGCTTTTGGTTACGCGGACCGCGTGATCATCGCGGGCGTTTACAATACCGCGAAAGCGAGCGAACTCGGCAAAGTTCTGGACGTCAACGAACTCGTCGATGACCTGAATTTACGCGGGAAACGGGCCGAAAGTTTTCCGGACGCCGATTCTATCATCGAGCATTTAGTGCCTGACCTTAGGGACAATGACGTCGTTGCAATTATGTCGAACGGGGCTTTTGGCGGTATTCACTCAAGATTGCTGGACGTGTTACGAGGTGTTTAACCAAAAGAAAAACATGCTTGCCAAAATTCGCGAAAAAGGGCATACTTCCTTTGTTTGCTCTCGCTTGATATCGCGTTGATACGTCCGTCCCGCCAGGAAAGCGCGGTGCTTTTTCGGTTCGGTTTTGAGAGTTAGTTAATTGTATTCGTTTTGAAGCAACCGATCTTTTTGTGCAGGATATTTCGCACCGCACAGGGACTAAGTCCGACAGAACAGCATTTCGCTCTTTCTTTTGGCAGCCTGCCTGCCGCATTTGCTTCAACTTACCTCTAAATAATTCGGAAAGCTAACACATGGGAACTAAACTTTACGTAGGCAACTTGTCATTTCGCGTGACAAACGAGGATCTACAAGAATATTTTGCGGCGGCCGGTGCAGTTGAGTCTGCGAACGTCGTTTTTGACCGCGAAACCGGACGTTCACGCGGTTTTGGATTCGTTGAAATGGCGTCGGATGATGCTGCGACCGCTGCCATCGCTCAATTCAATGGGCAGGAATATGACGGCCGGAATATGGTTGTCAACGAAGCACGCCCGCGGGAAGACCGTCCACGCGGTGGCGGCGGTGGTTACGGCGGGGGCGGCAGCAGGGGCCGGGACCGCGGAGATCGCGGCAACCGCTGGTAGGGAACGGCTGCTGAGGCAGTGGTTTTTTCAAAACGGATCGGAAGCTAACGAAATAGCCTCTCGATCCGTTTTTCTATTGGTCATCGACCTTGCCGTCGAAGTTCGCGAGAGCGACAACAATGTCGTCGATCAGCGAGATCCTTTCGCTGGGCGATGGAACATTATTGACGAGTATCGAGAGGACGAGTTCTTCGCCGCCTGCGGTTCGTACATATCCGGAAAGAGCCGAAACCTGATCGAGTGTGCCGGTCTTGCCGCGAAAATTTCCTGAAACTAGAGTTCCCGCAAACCTTCGTTTGAGTGTCCCGTCAACTCCGCCGACCGCGAGGCTGTCGCGCCATACCTGTGCATTCTTGCTTGTTTTCGCCATATAGACGTAAAGAGCGGCAACCGCCGAAGGGGTTACGAGATCGTGCCGGGACATACCGCTTCCGTCGTGCTGAACTACGCTATCTTTCGGGATGCCGACATCCTTTGTCAGGAAATCTTTGACAACAGCGAGGCCGACCGCACTGCTGCTGCCGGATACCGTTGCCCCATCCTTTCGCCGCTTCTCTTCGCCTAGCGTCCAAAGGATCGTTTCTGTGTACATATTCTGGCTCGGCTTCATCGTCTTTGCAGCGACAACCCCGAACGGCGGCGACTGGAGCGTTGCAATGAGCGTCTGTGTCGGCGGCGTTGTGACCGCAGGCGGAAGTAAACGTACGTCACCGCTAACGGAAATGCCTCTCGCGATGAGGCGTTCCTTTAAGAGAGCGAGAAAGAGATCAGCCGGCTGTGTCACAGCGACCGAGCCGTTCCACGGAGTCATGCCGGAAGGCATCTGGCCGCCAATGTCGAGAATATTGCGATTAAGGCGTTTTGTTACCGTCAGTGAGGAAGAACTTCCACCGGTGGTGCAAGTGTTGTTGACCGTAAAAACACTCGCTCGCGGCAAGATACGTACATCACACGGCTGGCCTGGTTTCGCGGGCGATATGCGAACATCGACGGCATTGTCATTGATCGGCAAGGCGGAGATGCCGGCACCGTAATACCACTGGAGATCGTCCCATTCCCACGTCTCTGGAATTTCGCCGCCGGAGAAGTAGCTCAGATCGCCGACGAGACCGCCGTTGATCTTCTTTACGCCGGCCTTCACGAGTTCATCGACGAGCGCGTCAACTCCTTTGTAATAATCGCCGTAATAGAATGCCGTCGATACCGACACGTCACCGCCGCCGAAGATACGCAGGTCGCCGTTGATCGTGCCCGTACTGTCGGGCAACGCGCTCGCAAATGCCTTCGTCTCGAAACGAAAATTCGGACCGAGGCGTTCGAGTGCGGCCGCAACCGTGAAATTCTTCATGTTCGACGCCGGCGTGAAGTATTTTTCCGGATCGTTCTCGAAGATCACCTTGCCGGAATTCAGCGACAATATTTTGATCCCGAGGCGCCCGCGAGCGACATTCGCCGAGAGCATTCGCCCGCGGATCTTCGTCTGCAGAGATGCGAGCGTCTGCACCTGTTTCGCAGGCGTCGGAGTTGGTGACGCATTTACCGTTGCTGATGGGATCGGCGTCGGCGTGGTAACGACCACACGCGGCCTCGGCGGTGTCGGCGTTGTCGTTGGTTCAATGAAGCCGTCGGCATTGACAACGTGGACGCTGCTAGAGAATGCCGTTAGCCAAAGTGAGATCGAAAAGGTAAAGAAAAGAAGTAAGCGAACTCTCATCCCAGAAATTGTAGCGTAACCTTCGCCAGTAAGAGAATGCCCGCGTTCGTCCGCTACCTTGCTGAGGCCGAACGGAGAGGCGAAAATATCGAGATTTCAGAATTGTTAGAGAGGTAGAATTACGATAGTATTTCGGGGAGTCCACAAAGGTTCTCAAAAACAGAGTTAATAATACATACCAAATGTCTGGAGTTGCTGCGGATGACGCGTCTTAAGGTCTTTTCGATAATGTTGTTTGTTGTGTTTGGGCTTGCCGCATATTTAGTGGCCCCTGATCATACGGGCGCTAGAGCAAAGGGGTTCGTCGGCGAGGTTCCTGCCGCACCGACTGGAGTCAATGCAAGTGATAATTGGTATATTAACAAGGTCGGCTTGCGTTGGGATGCGATCAGGGGCGCAACTCTTTACCGCATTTATCGCAATTCGGTCAACAACCCTTCGGCCGCAACTGATGTCGGGACGACCCAGGCGAATTTCTTTTTTGATACTACCTCGGCCGTTGGACAAACCTATTTCTATTGGGTTCGTGCAGAGAATAGCGCCGGACAAAGCCTCTTTGGTGCTCCCGATCAGGGCACGCGTGCGAACGGCAATTTCCCGGGCAGCACCTTTCCACCGCTTGATCCGCCTCTCGAATCCGCACAGAATCCGGTAACGGCTGCAAAAGCCTATCTAGGCAAGACACTCTTTTGGGACGAGCAGCTCTCGTCAACGCAGACAGTTGCCTGCGGAACTTGCCATCGTCCGGCGATGGGCGGCTCTGACCCAAGAACCGATGTTGATGATCCGCGATCTCGGAATCCGGGGCCGGATAATACGTTCGGAACGGTCGATGATATCTTCGGCTCACGCGGAGTTATCGAGAACGCTCAGGACGGAACTTATTCCTTCAATGCGATCTTCGGATTTCGGGAGCAGGTGACAAATCGCAAATCACCGTCCTATTTGAATGCGGCTTACTCTCCGCAAGGGATCTTTTGGGACGGACGAGCAAGCAACGAATTTCGAGATCCTATCACGAATGAGGTCGTCATTCCTCTTATAGCATCGCTCGAGAGTCAATCCGTTGGACCACCGGTCTCGACCGCCGAAATGGGGCACCTGGGACGCGACTGGACGCAGGTGGCGGCGCGCATCCAGATATCAAAACCGCTTGCGCTTGCCAGCGATGTTCCGACCGGCCTGAAAACATGGATTGGCGACCGTACCTATCCGCAGCTTTTCCTGGAAGCGTTTGGGTCGCCGGACGTAACACCCTCGAAGATCGCAATGGCGATCGCGACGCACGAACGGACGCTTTTCTCAGACCAAACGCCATTGGATAAGGCAGTCGCCGGAATACAGCCTTTGACACCCAATGAGGCTCAAGGCCAACAGGTTTTCGAGACAAATAACTGCGCGTCGTGTCACCTAAGCTCGCTGCTCTCCGACCAGGCATTCCACAATATCGGTGTCAGGCCGCAGTCTGAGGATCCTGGAAGGTTTGCGGTAACCGGAGACGAGTTCGACCGAAGTGCATTCAAAACTCCGGGCTTGCGAAATGTCGAGCTGCGCTTTCCGTATATGCACACGGGTCGACTACGGTCCATTGAGGACGTGATCGACTTTTATAATCGCGGCGGTGATTTTGATGCGCCTAACGTCGATCATGAACAGATACATCCGCTCAACCTTACGAACGAGCAAAAGGCGAACCTCGCGGCTTTCCTCAAGCGACCGCTAACCGATGATCGTGTACGGAATGAACTTCCGCCGTTCGATCGTCCACAGTTGTTTACGGAATCGGATCGCTTTCCGCAGATAACGGGGAGCGGACGGCCCGGAACCGGAGGTATCGTTCCCGAAGTTGCCGTGAATTCGCCCGGCCTTATCGGCAATCAGCGTTTTACAGTAGGGGTTTCCAGGGCAGCCGGCGGCTCGCAAGCCTACCTTGTTATCGATTCCGTTGATCCAGGAGTAGGCAGTTCGATACCGGGGAGCGGTTCGTTCATCCACCGAAATATCGCGTTGAACGGAAGCGGTGCAGGCGGTGGATTCGGCTCGACAGTTTTCCCCATACCAAACAATCCGAACTTGGTCGGACAGACGCTCTACGGGCGTTGGTATGTCGTGGATGCAGGTGCTGCTAACGGCTTTTCAGTGAGCAGGCTCTTTAGTTTCAAAATATTTTCGTCGGATTCAGCGACGCCGCATGCGACGCCTTTCGATTTTGACGGTGATGGGAAGACGGATGTGAGCGTGTATCGGCCGTCGAATAATGTGTGGTATCTGCAGAGATCGACTGCCGGGTTCACGGCGTATCAGTTCGGTGCCGCTGGCGACAAGATGGTTCCCGCGGACTACACGGGCGACGGCAAGACCGATGTCGCGATCTATCGGCCATCGAACGGGACGTGGTACATCCTGCGAAGCGAGGATCTGACGCTCTCCGTCGCACCGTTCGGAATATCGACCGACATCCCGACGCCTGGTGATTTCGACGGGGACGGTAAGGCGGACATGGCGGTGTATCGTGCGGACACGCAAGGAACGTTCTACATACAGCGTTCGACCGAAGGCTTCACGGCAGTGCAGTTCGGGCTTGCAGGCGACAAACCGACAACGGCCGACTACGATGGCGACGGCAAGGCCGACATCGCCGTGTATCGACCTTCGACGGGAGTCTGGTACAGGTTCAATTCGTCGACGGGAGCGTTCTGGGCCGCACAATTCGGTGCCGCGGGCGACAAGGTCGTTCCTGCCGACTACACGGGCGACGGCAAGACGGACATCGCGGTCTATCGTCCATCGACGGGATTCTGGTACGTACTTAGAAGCGAGAACGAGACCGCCTACGGGGCACCGTTCGGCATCTCGACGGACATCCCGGCAGCGGGCGACTATGACGGAGACGGCAAGGCAGACCTTGCGGTCTATCGCCCCGACGCACAAGGGCTGTTCTACATACTCGGTTCAAGTGCGGGCTTCTCCGTCGTGCCCTTCGGCCTTGCCGGCGACGTTCCCGCACCAAGTGCGTATGTGAATTAAGACGGATCACCCCGAACCAATTGCTAATTACTAATTAGATGGACAAGAAAAGGCGGCCTTTTGGCCGCCTTTTCTTGTGTAGGCTAGCGACGAGAACGATTCAAACCCGGCGGAGTGGATTCGGTTATATCGAGATCGGTAATGCTTCCGGTAGGAGTTACTGACACTGGAGCAAACGATGCAAGCTTTGACTGGACGCCGATCGAGTATTGCTGGTTTGAAAGCACATTCTCGAACAGGTAAAACCCGAAGGGGTTGGTCAGTGTTGTAAACGTGAAGCCATTTGGCCCGCTGATCGTAATACGAGCGGTCGAGACAGGTGATCCGTTCGAACGCAGAACACGACCGCTGATCGACACTGGAATCGAGGTCGTAGCCGAAGGCACATAGACGATGCCGGAGTTCGAGCCGGTCGTGCCCAGGGTGTTGGCCGGAAGTACGGTCAATGAGGATAGTACACCTGTCATTGGTTCAACACTGAATTTCGAAATGTTCCGCGAACCTGCATTTGAAACATACAAATAGGAGCCCGCGGGGTTATATACGGCGGCCAGCGACGTTGAACCGGAAGTTCCGAAAGGTGAGCCGGAAACGGTCGATATGGCCGTTGCGGAACCGCTGCCGCTGATCGCTGCAGATACAACGTATGAGCGCGTGCGATTTGGCAGGATCAGGAAGTTTCCGTTCGGATGCAGCTTTGCGGTCGAGGCGAACCCGGTTTCGCCAAATGTGAAAGGGCTGCCGGTGACAGGCGTAGGCACACCGGATGCGAGCGTGTATATCCGCATTGCTGCTTGCCGCGAGCCAAACACCCAAAGTCTGCCCGTTATATCGACATCGACCGGGACAGGATTGCTCGCCCCCGAATCGAATGGATTGCCAGCTATCTCGGTCATCTCGCCAGTAGAAGCATTTATGGAATATCCCGCAAAGAAGTTGCCGCTATTGCCGCCCGCGTAATAATAGGTGCCGTCCGGCGAGAGAGCTGATGCGGCCGGACTGACGCCGGTCGGCATAGCATATGGACTGTTCGGTGCGGGCGTTGCAGTCGTCGGCGTGATCACAAAACTCGCGAACACGTCTGCACCAACTATCAAGGGCGAACCCGAGGGATGTATCTTCAAGGTGCGCTGATTCGCAACCGAAGCGATCGGTGAAAAGGGTGCGATCGCAAGGGTACCGGTCGCCTGATCCACGGAATAGACCGAGATGTTGGACGAGCCGCGATTTGCGACATACAAGAACTTGTTAACGGGATCGAACGCCAAATGTTCGAGATTGGTATTGCCGCCGCCAATGAAACCGGTCGCGATCGGGAATCCATTCAAAAGCGTCAATTCGCCGGTGGTATCGTTAACAGAAAATCCATAGAGCATATTTCCATCCGTTGCATCCACCAATGTGTATACAAAATCGGCCCTTATGGGCGCAGCCGAGGCGAAGAAAAAGAATAGAAGAAGACAAAGTATAGGTACCGAAAAACGCATAGGTCCTCCTTGAAAATGCGAGAGTGTTTTTTTTAAGCGAACAACGAAATTATACGGTTTGCGTTGCGCCTTAACAACCCGCTTTTGGCGATTGCGTGCGCGCCGTTTAGAACAAGAACGCTCCGCACTATTTACAATGCGGAGCGTTCTTCGGAGCCAACTGCGGATGGGCTATTTACATTTTGAATAGCCGCAGTCACGGCAGGCGTCACAACCAGAGACGTGCTCAAGCTGCCCGCCGCATTCGGGGCATTTTGAGATCATCGTGGACATTGAATGTGCATTCTCGACGGTCTGAGCCTTGCCGATCGCTCTTTCGGATTCAGGAAGATTGCGAAGCCGGCGGTCGATCAGAAGCAAGCATTCAGCAACGGCCTGTTCAGGCGACGTTAGAAGCCGCTCATTAAACCAGACTGCGTGTGTTGCGATCACCTTGTTAAGGCTGCTTGCAACTTCATTCACGTCAAAACCGCCGCGCAGCATCTTGGAGGCGAGCAAGCCGACACCTGCCGAGATCGGGCCCGCAACAAAGACTTCGAGGATCCGCTCACCGTCATGGTTGACCGTTACATAGAGATTCTGGCCTTCGAACGGGATCCGCCAAGTCGAACCTTGGAGTTCGCGCGGCCTATCGATGCGGGCGCCATCGTTAGAATAGACGGCGATCTCTTTTCCCGCGGCGAACTCAGTGGCAGCTTCCGTATCTGTTGTAGCTGTTGTTTCCGACGGGGCTGCCATTGCGTTGAGCACCTGACCCTCACGGCTGCCGTCGCGATAATAGCTGACGGCCTTGCATCCAAGTTTGCGAGCGAGGTGATAAAGCTCATCGACAGATTCGACGGTGTCATCTTTCGCGCCGTTGCAGGTCTTGGAGATGGCGTTGTCAACGTGCTTTTGAGCAGCACCGAGCACGCGAACATGCTCTTCGGAACCGATATTCATCGCCGAAATGAAGTGCGCAGGTAGTTCGGATTCATGCTCGACAACATATTCGGCAGCGGCTTCTATCGAAGCCTGATCGGTTTGATCGACCTTTATCCCAAGAGCCTCGGCGGCCGGTGTGTGGACGTAAGTCCTCGTGCCAAGCGTGTCTCGGCGAACGTATGCCCAAGAGAAATTCGGCTCGATCCCTGACGAAGTTTCCGCAACGAGCGAGATCGTTCCCGTCGGAGCAATGGTCGTCACTTCGTAGTTCCGCGGCGTGAGCGGAATGTCACGTGAGATGCCGACATCTTCGTAAAGGAATTTTTCGTAGGCTTCACGGTTTGCTTCGAATTCGGGGAACGTTCCCTTCGTGCGGCCGAGTTCAAGGCTTGCGAGCCAGGATTCACGGCGGACAAAGCCCATGACCTGCTCCATTACCTTCATCGATTCGTCCGAACCATAGGTGACGCCAAGACGCAGGCAGAGGTCAGCGAATCCCATGATTCCGAGGCCGACCGGACGCGTACGTTTGACGACGTCGTCGATCTCGGGCAAAGGGAAGTGGCCGGCGTCAACGACATTGTCAAGGAAACGCGTGCAGATATGCGTAACGCGGGCGAGCGATTCCCAATCCACATAACCGCCGCCGTCGTCGAGCGGTTTGTAGAATTTGGCGACGTCAATAGAGCCCAAGTTGCACGAGTTGTTGAAATGAAGCTGCTGTTCGCCGCACGGGTTGCAGGCGTAGATCGGCCCCATCGATGCCTTCAGGTGATTGTGCCGATTTACCTCGTCGATAAAGATGATGCCCGGTTCGGCGTATTTGTGTGCCGCACCGATAATCCGATTCCAAATGTCGGGAGCAAAGACCATTCCCGGCATCGGCGGTTCTTCGATCACGCAATCCGTCAGGTCGGCCGTTTCGAACGCTAGTTTGTCGGCAAAGCTGACAGGCGTGCCGTCGGGGCGGCGATAGACAGTGTAATCACCGCCTGTGACCGGATCGTGAACGGCCTGTGTCCACGGTTCGCCGTCAAACTCGGTCTGGAACCATGTGCCGCTATCGACCGCATCCATAAAGAGATCGGTCACTGTTACCGAGATGTTGAAATTCGTCAGGCTTGTCTGGTCGTTCTTTGCGTGGATGAATCGAAGAATGTCCGGATGGGCGACCGCGAGAATACCCATATTCGCACCGCGACGAACGCCGCCTTGCTTTACGACTTCGGTCGTCTGATTGACGATGTTCATAAAGCTCACCGGGCCGGATGCAACACCGCGGGTCGAATTGACCATCGCACCCGCCGGACGCAGGAACTCGTACGTCATCCCCGTGCCGCCGCCCGTCTGGTGAATGATCGCGACGTCGCGTGCATGCTCCATTATGCCTTCGATCGAATCTGGAACGTTCAGCACGAAGCAGGCAGCCAACTGACCCTTTGGCTTGCCGGCATTGACGAGGCACGGCGTGTTCGGAACGAACTCACGTGCGAGCATAACCGCTGACATTTCGTTGTAGAACCAATGCTGTTCACCGGGGTTTTTCTCAGCCTTTGACACATGGCCGACAACGCGGCGAACGATGTCCTCCCAAGCCTCGATCGGTTCACCTTTTTCATTCCTAAGGGAATAGCGTTTAGCGACCACCTTCTGGGCGTTGAGCCCGAGCGGTTCAAAGCGGCGCGCCGGCCGTGCTGCGCTCGCGGTGCCGCTGTTTTGATCGTGATCGTTAACGCTGCCTGTTGATGGATCAAGGAGTATGCTCATAGGTTTTTCTCTCGGGTCAGAGTCCTCTTTTGGGGCTGTCAAGGGCTGATGATTCTGCTGGAGTAAGATGATCTTATCACCTAAGCCAGTGAAACCGAAGCCGCTATCTATTGTTCAATGTTTGTTCGAGTCGCGAATTTTTTCGGGACGCTTTTTCAAAAGCGTAGGTCATATTATCAATCATTTTTCGAAAGTGTCAAGGAGAAAGATTCTACAATATCTTGTGGCTCGCCGATATTCTGCATACAACAAAATGCGACAGGGGTGATACGAGTTGACACTCGCTCCGTAAACGATTGAAACTAAAAGAGATGGATAAATTGATACACGGAACGGCCGCCGATGACACTGTTCGAGTGGTCGCGGCCGTTGCAACAAAAACTGTTGAAGAGGTTGTTTCACGCCACGGCCTTTCGCCCACGGCGACAGCGGCATTGGGCCGAACTTTGATCGGTGCGGCGCTGCTCGGAGCGACACAGAAAGATTTTGATCGACTCACGATCAAGCTCGAATCTGACGGGCCGATCGGCGGTATCGTTGCCGAAGCAAGGCCGAGCGGAGCCCTTCGCGGATACGTTAAAAATGCTCTTGCCGAACTTCCGGCCAACGGAAACGGAAAGTTTGACGTTGGCGGTGCGGTCGGTGCGGGAACATTTTTTGTGATCCGGGAATCAGGTTTTGGATTGGGACTGCACAATGCGCCGTATGTAGGATCGGTTCCGATACAGACCGGTGAGATCGGTGACGATCTGGCGTTCTATCTTGCCAAGTCCGAACAAATACCTTCGGCCGTATTGCTCGGTGTTCTATTAAAGAACACGGAGCCATTCGTTGCGGCCGCGGGCGGCGTGCTTGTTCAAATGCTGCCGGGAGCAAACGAGCACATCATAACGATGATAGAAGATACGATCGCACACGCACCGCATCTTACTTCGGTTATCGGCGATGGTGCCGGGCCGGAAGAGTTGGCGGCTCTTGTCCTGGGCGAGATCGAATTCAAAAAACTTGGCGAGCGGGAAATAGGATTTGAATGCACCTGCTCGCAAGAAAGGGCGATCACGATGGTCGAGGCTCTTGGGCGTGACGATGTGCATTCAATGCTTGATGATGACAAAGGTGCGGCAATGACGTGCGGGTTTTGCGGTGCGGATTACAAGGTGTCCGAAGCAGAATTAGCGGCGATACTCGAACGTATTTCTCGGGCCTAAGACAGGCTGGCTAATTTCCTTCTGAACCTGAACATAAAGCGGTCGCGGCGCAGGATCTCGGTGCGGTTGAGTGCAAACCGATCGAGGCCCGACAGCGGCGAATACATTGTCGTAAGAGCGATCTTAAATCCTGCTTCCTTAACCGTTTCCTTTGCCGCATCGTTAAAGAAACCTGCCGGATATGCGAATGTATTACAAGGCTTTTGAGTTACGTCTTCGATCAACGCTTTCGATACTGTCAATTCAGTGCGGATATTCGATAACTCCAGTTTATCCAAATGTCGGTGCGTGTGCGTATGCGAACCGAATTCGACACCCTCAGACGACATTTTTTTTACGTCTTCGACCGACAGGTGCTCACGCGGGCCTTCGCCTTCGGCAGTAACGAGGTCGGTGGTTTTTCCGAGGCAGGATGTTACCAGAAATATCGTCGCCTTTGCACCGAACCTTTGGAGTATCGGCAATGCGTTCGTTAGATTGTCCTTCCAACCGTCATCAAAGGTGATCGCGACGGTTCGTTTCGCGAACTCGCCATTCTCAAGGAAATACTCAGCCATTTCACTCGCTGTCGCGAACGTGAAGCCAAGTCTGATGAGCGTTTCCAGCTGCCGGGCGAATGCTTTCGGCGGTGTGAATGCGCCGCGAACCTTTACATCCGCGGTCGGCAGATCGATCTTGTGATAAAGCAAGAACGGCGACGTCATCTGGTTTTGGATTCTGACACAAGCGGCAGACTCCTCAAAGCCGAAGGGAGGAATTCCTCAAGCCCTGATTGAACTTCAGCTCCAATCTGAGCATAATCGGAATCCGAAAGACGATGTCAGATCTGCAGGAATTTTCAAAGAATGCCGCACGTGAGGTCGAAGCGGTCCTCGATCAGCTTTTGCCAAAGGCATCCGCAGAGCCTAAATGGCTTCACGAGGCGATGCGTTGGAGCACATTCGCGGGCGGAAAGCGGTTTCGGCCGCTGCTTGTATTTGCGGTCGGCGCAATGTTTGACGTACCAAAAAAACGGATCGAACGAACCGCTGCGGCGGTCGAGATGATCCACACGTTCTCGCTCATCCACGACGATCTTCCCGCGATGGACGACGACGACCTTCGCCGCGGCCTGCCGACATGTCACATTAAGTTCGATGAGGCAACAGCGATACTGGCGGGAGACGCTCTTCTCGCGCTTGCATTTAAGGCGATTGCTGATGATGAGTCGTTTGAAACGGATACTCGTCTCCAACTTATCTCCGAGCTTGCTGAAGCGACCGGCACGCCGCAAGGAATGGTAGCAGGACAGCAGCTCGATATTCTCAGCGAGAACAAAGAGATCGATGGAGAGGACCTCGAAGCAATTCATCTCCACAAGACCGGAGCTTTGATCAGATTTTCTGCGAGGTCTGCGGCTATCGCGGCAAAAGCATCTGAGGCGGATCTAGCGGCGGTAACTGAATTCGCTACTGGGCTGGGCCTATTGTTTCAGATAACGGATGATCTGCTCGATGCGACGCAATCGACCGACGTTCTCGGCAAGACGGCCGGCAAGGACGAAGAGCGCCGTAAATGCACGTACGTTTCGTTGTACGGGATCGAGAGGGCGAAGGAGCTTGCCCGCGAGACCAGGGACGCTGCTGTCGCCTCGCTTTCGCATTTCGCTGACCGCGCCGAAATGCTTCGACAGATCGCCGAATCTACTCTCTTGCGAACCGCCTAAATTACAGGAAATTCAGTACGATTGGGCGTTTGTTTAAGCTCTTCGAGTATGTCTGACGAACGGACAACGGGTTCAAACGCGCTCACATGGCTGCTTGTCGCGGCCTCAGTGGCCGTTCTCTATTGGGCGACGCTCGCAAAGCTGAGCGTTGATTGGTGGACCGACGAGAATTATTCGCACGGCCTGCTTGTACCGTTCATCATTGCATTCGTTCTGTGGACAAATCGAAACGATCTTGTTTCGGCGACGCCGGCATCGCGCTGGACAGAGTTCTTCGGACTTGCGGTCATCGCTCTAGGCACTTTGATGCTTGCACTGGGTGTTCTTGGCTCGGAATTGTTCACCCAACGCGTCTCTTTTGTCGTCGTTTCGGCCGGGATCGTTCTATATTTGGGCGGAAAACATCTGCTCCGCATTTCCGGGATGTTCTTTGTCCTCTTTGCTCTTGCGATCCCATTGCCGCAGATCGTTTTCAATAAGATCGCCTTGCCGCTGCAATTTACGGCGTCGAAGGTTGCGGTTTGGGGAATCAGGCTTTTCGACGTGCCGACCGTTCGAAAGGGGAATGTGATCGATATCTTGCCTGCAGGTGCGATGCAGACCATCTCACTCGAAGTGGTCGAGGCGTGCAGCGGCATTCGCTCGTTGATGACGTTGATCGCCATCGCATTGCTGCTCGGTTTTTTTACCCGTACTAAAAAAGATCTCTCTGACGGACTTATCAGCGGAATGACGGTCGCGGATCTTGCCAGGACCGGGATTTTGATGCTTCTCTCTGTCCCCGTCGCGGTCTTGACGAATGCGGCTCGCGTTTCTTCGACAGGTTGGTTCACGTACCTCTATGGAATCCGTGCGAGCGAGGGCACTTGGCACGAACTTTCGGGCATAGTGATGTACGTAATCGCCCTCGCGATACTGATACTTTTGAATATCGCTCTGCAAAAAGCATTTGATCGGAGGTCGGCGGCGATATGAACGCACACCTTGCAAAACTCATTGTCATCCTGCTTGGTGGAGCAGTTTTGATCAATTGGCTCTATTTCAGGGATGAGAATAGGGTCGAACGGGAGAACCTCACGAACTTCCCGAAAGTCTTGGGCGAATGGAAACAGCGAGGCGACGCATTTACCTTCAGCGAAGAGACCGACCGTGTGCTTGGGGCAACGGATTACACTATGCGCGAATATGTGTCGGACGACGGCAAGGTCGCGAACATCTACGTCGGGTATTATGGCTCGCAAAGGGTCGGCGCAACATATCACAGCCCGCAGAATTGCCTGCCGGGAGCGGGCTGGGTGATGCTCGATCCGCAGGAAGCCGAAATACGAAAAGCCGACGGCACGACGTTCACGGCAAATCAGTTCTTCGTTGAAAATGGAGTTTATCGCGAGGTGATGGTCTATTGGTATCAAGGCCGCGGACGCACGACGGCAAGCGAATACCGCGATAAGCTTAATTCTATCGTTGACAGCATTCTCCTAAAGAGAACGGATGGTGCGATGGTGCGTGTGATGGTAAACGCGGGCGACGATGAAGCGGGCGCGATAGAGGCGGCTCGTCAACTCTCTGCCGAAGTCGCCGACCGCCTCCAACCATTTGTTCCGGACTAGACTGTAAAGAGGAACCTAATAAGCGTGGGCAAGTTCCGTATAGCAAGTGCATGCGGATTGCTCGACCTTTGCCCTGTCACGTATCGAAACGCCACCCCGTGAATAATCGATCAGTTGCTTCTTTCGCATTTCAAGAGCAATGCACGTGACGCTCGGGCGATAAACACCGAGGATGCGGGCAATCTGCTCGTGAGTGAGTTTCATTGTCTTCTTACCGGAACGGTCTTGCGCAAGCAGGAGCCATGTGCAAAGTCGCTCTTTTACCGAATGATACATATTGCACACCGAACGCTGCGAGATCTGCCGAACGTATTGATCGACCTGCGGTGCGAGTGCGATGCTGAGTTCCGGGTGCAGCCGGATCATCTTTGCGAGGATCTCGCTTTCGATGCGGATCGCCGAGCCGGCCTGCGATACTTGCGTGCAGTTCGTTACGCGGGAATTGCAGAACAAAGGCAGGAAGCCGACCGCACCTTCATGACCGGTCAACGACACCTCGACCATACGCCCGTCATCCAGTGTGCGAAATTCGGAGACGACGGCGGTTTCAGGAAAATATACGTAATCGAGCCTGTCGTCCTGCATATACAAATACTGCTCTGCCGACAAAAAGACGGATCTAAGCGATGGCTGGAGACGTTTGAATAGGTCGCTTGAGAGAGCAGCGAGGAGTTCGTTGCTTGATGAGACGATCGGCATCGAAGCGGTCGTCGATGTCCGTGTGCTGTGTGCGTAAGATGTTCCTACGGGAGAGTAGTAGGTCGAATCTATCGAATAATTATATGAATCAAAGCGTTCCATTTCCCCTCCTGGCTTGTGGTGAAAGTTAAAGTTAGAAGCATTAGCCGCATTCGTTAAGAGGAAAATGGCAGGCCTGAAAGCACCGTAGATCACGACGTTTCAGTGGATCCGCCATGATCGAAGAACATTTCGAGAACGAAATTGCCAAATTGCCGAGATTTTTACTCTAACGACCTTCCGAGCGAAGCCGCGTTCCCCTTAAATATTTCTAGTATGGCGAAGGAGAAGAGGCGCAGAAATTGGGAATTTACGCTATTTGGATAAGGAAAATCCCTATGTTGGTAGGGAAGATTACAGTAACGAATGCTCAGGTGTCCTGCATCCAGCCCTGCAGGATCGCATACTTTACTATCTCGATCCTGCCGGAGATACCGAGTTTTCGCATCGCATTGGCCTTATGGACCTCAACCGTCTTGACGCTCAGATCAAGGCTTGCGGCGATCTCCTTGTTGCTGTAACCAAGCGAGATCAGACGCAAGACTTCGGTTTCGCGGTCGGTCAGCTCTTTCTGGTTCTCACCGCGAAGGGAAGGACGGCTTGCGTAACTGCCCATCACTTTTTTCGTGAGAGCAGGATCGAGATAGGCATTCCCTTCGGCAACCTCGCGGATCGCGTTGATAAGATGGGTCGGTGCACTCTGCTTCAGCACGTAACCGTTGGAGCCGGCAGCGACAAGCTGCTGCAAATAGCCGTCGTCCGTGTGGCGCGAGAGCGTAAGGAGTTTTATATCCGGATACCTCGAGCGGATCATCTTCGTCGCCTTCAAGCCGTTCATTCGCGGCATCGAAATATCCATTATGATTATGTCCGGCCTAAGTTTTTCCGCCTGCGCAAGCGCGAGTTCGCCGTCGTCGGCTTCACCGACGACCTCCATATCGGGTTGGGCGTTTACAAGCAGTTTTACGCCCTCTCGAACTGTTTTGTGATCCTCTGCGAGGAGGACGCGAAGCTTGCCTTCCATAACCACTCAGCTTTGCAGCGGCACACGAACAAAAACGGTGGTGCCCTTTCCGGAGGTCGATTCGATATCGAAACTCCCGCCGATCAGCGACGCACGTTCCCGCATTCCGACTAGTCCAAAACCCTTCTTCTGCTTCGACAGGTCGTCGAGCTGGACCTCGAATCCCTTGCCGTTGTCCTCTACGATAAGAAGAAGGTCGGTCTCGTGCCCCTCAAGGATAACATCTACCTTCGTCGCTTGTGCGTACTTTGCAGCGTTATTCAACGCCTCTTGAGTGATGCGGTAAAGGTTTGTTTCGACGTCCTTGTGGATCTTCATTCCGGAGACCGCGATCGTGTTGAAGTCCGCAAAGATGTCTGAATAGCGGGACCATTCCTTAACATAATTCCCTAGCGCGGTCACAAAGTCCGTCTCTTCCAGCACGCTTGGACGCAATTCCCACGCAAGGAAGCTCACCTCGCTGTCGATCGTCTCAGCGATCTCTGCAAGTCTGGTAACAGTCTCCGAAAGTGCGACATTTTCTTCACATTGCGTGGCGATGCTCGCGATCTTCAGCCGCAATGCGGTCAGGCGCTGACCGAGTTGGTCGTGAAGGTCGCGTGCGATGCGGCCGCGCTCGTCTTCCTGGATAGTGAAGAGTTTTCGAAGCAGGCCCAGACGCTGTTCTTCCATTTCAGCCCGTTCTTCCATTTCCTTGAGCAGGACGGCGTTGGTTTCCGCGAGAGCTTGGGTGCGGCTTGCTACGCGGGCTTCGAGGTCGGTTCGAGCCTGATGCAGATCGGCCTCATACTGGATCCTTTCGGTCAGATCCGACGCGATCTTTGCGTATCCGGTGAGCGTGTCGTTTTGATAGAGCGGCACGAGAACGCCGCTTGCAAAGAACCGCGACCCGTCCTTGCGAAGATGCCACCGCTCGTCCGACGCTCGGCCGTCCTTCCGTGCCTTTGCCATTTCGTGGAATGAGATGTTCTTTGCATTGTCCTCGGGCGTGAACAGAATATCGCCCGATCTGCCAAGGATCTCGCGGTCGCGATAACCGAAGATCTTCTCGGCTCCCGGATTCCACGTATCGATCAGGCCCTCGGTATCGGTCGAATATATCGCATAATCGGTGAAACTCTCGGTCAGGACGCGCATCCGTTCGCGTGAGAGTTTCAGGGCATCCTCGGAACGTCTCAGATCGGTCAGGTCGTTGACGAAGGAATAGAATCCGCGAACCTTCCGATCAGGGCCAAAATCAGGCACATACGAGACGTGCACGTAACGGTCGCCCAAGCCTTTATATGACACCCAATTGTCGATCGAGAAGCTTTCGCCCGCGAATGCGCGTTCTATCAGCGGCCGCAACTGTTTGTAAGACTTTGAGGAAAGGACGCTGCTGAGTTTTCGACCGACGATCGCCGTTTTATCGACGCCAAAGAGCTTGGAATACTGGTCGTTAACGAATCGGTAGCGTTCGTCGCGATCGACATACGAGATAAGAGCCGGAATGACGTTCGTGATCAGCCGCAGTTCGGCTTCACTGTCCCGAACGCGCTCGCTGATCAGCTTTTGCTCTGTAACGTCTATAACGGTCCCGTAAGAGCGCGTCGCTTCGCCCTCCTCGTCTCGAATGATGGCTCCCGACGCTTCGACCCAACGCACACGGCCGGTTCGCTGTCTAATTCGAAACTCGTTCTTAAATTCTTCTGTTCTGGATTTGAACGCCGCTAGGAGATGGGCTTTTACCTGTTCAGTGTCGTCCTCATGGACGTATTTTTCGAGGCTTTCGACCTTTACCCAGTTAGAACGTGCTTTCTCGCCGCAGATCTTCCAAAGGGTCTCGGACAAAAAGATCCGTTTAGTTTGGCAATTCCATTCCCAACTCCCGAATCCGCCGGCCTTTTGAGCGAGAAGCAATCGTTCTTCGGTCGATCGGAAAGCTTCCTCGACCGTTCGCCGGTCGGTAATATCGATGAAGATCCCGTCGATCCGGATCGGGCGGCCATCGTCATCGCGAACGATCGAACCGACGCTCTCGATCCAACGAAGGCTTCCGTTCGAGTGTCTGACCCGGAATTCGTCCTTGTACTCAGCCGTTACGGAATTCAGCGCCGCATGAAAATGAGCATCCGCACTCTCCCGATCGTCTTCGATCGCAAGGCGCGTATAGAACGTGATTCCGGAAGTTTGTCGGAGCGATGAAATACCGATGATGTCGCGTGCCGTGTCTGAGAACGAGAGTTCGTCGTTCTCTGCGGTCCATTCCCAGATTCCGATCCCCGCAGCTTCCTGGACCAACTTGAGCATTTGCTCAAGGTTAGTGCGTCCGGCAGACAGATCCTTCTCAAAGACGTGAAGACCATTCTCCGCATCGTTGTTGGACGCGAAGTTTTTCTTTTCAACTCGCTTTTTTAGCTGAGCGTTCTCGGTCATCTCTCTTGCGGTCTTCAGGCAATAGCTTGATTCTAACACACTCGAAAAAGGAGCCGTTCGTGCGCAAAAAAGGGACGCATCCTCCCCAAGATACGCCCCAAATACGCCAAATAATGGCGCCGATCCTAATATGTGGCCCAAAAGCTGAATTGATTATGTATTGCGCTAGATCTTGCGTTTGTATGCCTCCATACGTTCAATTTTTTCTTTTTTCACCGGGCGATGAAGAGAAGAATTCTGAAATCCTCGGTCAATTGCATCTTTTACCTGAATGCCGACAGGGAATCAGGGTTTTTCAGTAGTTCCTGCAACTGAAAGCAAACGTCGCCAGCGGAATTGCCCTCCGATCGCGATCCGCAATAGCCGTTTGCCCGGCAAGGAAGTTTTATGTTCTACACTGAGTGCCAAAGCCGAAGTAAGTATCTTCTCCTGTTCGCGGTCGTCGCGGCGGCGGTATTTTTCCTTGCTGCCTGCGGCCATTCGACCGAAGCATTCATAGCAAAAGGCGAAGAATACCTCGCCAAGCGAAAATTCAACGACGCATTGATGCAGTTCCGAGCCGCGGTCGAAAGTGACGGCTCGTCCTCGCGTGCGCATTGGGGTTTGGCCCGTGCATACGAGAACCTCGGCGAGTTTGACGAGGCGTTCAACGAGCTGCGAAAAGCGACGGAACTGGACCCCGGCAATCTCGATGCACAGGCAAGGCTCGGCAATTATTTCCTTCTTGTAAAGCCGCCGCTCATTTCAGAGGCGGAAAAAGTTCGCGACCTGATCGCGAAGAAGGACCCGCAATTCATTGAGGGCGTCGTTCTGGAAGCGTCCATCCTGAACGCGAGCAACCGGCCCGAAAGCGAAGTCGTGGCGAAGATCAACGAGGCGATCGCGCTCGATCCAAAAAGGACCGCGACATACGTCAGTCTTTCGCGCTATTACACGACGATCGACAAACCGGAAAAGGCCGAGAACGCGCTTCAACAAGGTATCGCCGCTGACCCAAAATCCGCTCTAGGGTATACGGAATACGGCCGTTTCTTGATGTACGCAAAACGCGATCAGGAAGCTGAGGCAGAGTTTGAGAAAGGTATTGCGACCGAGCCGACGAACATCGAGGTTCGTGAGACAGAAGCGGATTTCTTCGTCACGAGCAGCCAGCTTGATAAGGCGGAAGCTGCTTATAAAAGCCTTGTTGAGATCCAGGAAAATAGTCCTGAAAGCCGCCTCGAGCTTGCAGAGTTCTATCGCAAAACAAAACGCGTTCCCGAAGCTTTGAGTGTTCTCGATGCGGTGGTAGATGAGAACCCACAGTACGTTCGTGCGCGATATGCCCTAGCTGAGATCTATCTCGATTCAAAAGACGAAGGCAAGGTCGAAGAACAGGTAAACGTTCTTCTTGGGCTAAATGACAAGGACGAGGAAGCCTTGATGCTGCTTGCCCGCTTGAGGTTGATGCAAGGTCGTCCGGAAGAGGCGATCAAGCAGCTCGAAGAGATCCTGAAGCGAACCCCGAGCAAACGCGACACGCTTTACGTGATGGCGCAGGCGAAGATCGCAGCAGGTCTTACCGACGAGGCGAACGCATTTATCGGCGATCTTCAGCGTTATCATCCCGAGTTCCTTAAGGCCGGCCTATTAAAGATCCAAGTGGCCTTTGCAGCGGGCGACAACGCCGCGGCCTATCGTCTTGCAAACGAGCTTTATGGGACAGTAAACAGCTCTCAACCGAATGCTGAAACGTCAGCGAACGATATCGCCGATCTGCAGCTGCGTTCGTTATCCGCACGCGGCCTCGCCGCGTTGGCTCTCGGGAGAACGAACGATGCCATCGCGGACCTGGAGCGTGTTCGCACGATCACTCCGAAGGCACCGTCGGCCTTGATCAATCTGGCAAAAGCGTATAAACGGGCGAATCGCCTTGACGATGCGGCAGGTCTTTACAAATCGGCTATGCAGACCGACGTTCGGGATTTTGACGCGGTCAGTGGCTACATTTCACTGTGCATCGAGAATAAGAAGACCGCCGAGGCATATTCGACTCTCGACGCGTTGTCGAACCGGAACGCCGGCCGTGCGGACGTCCTTGCAGCGTTGCATTTCTTACGGTCACAGGTGCTTTCATCGGAAGGGAAGGCCGCCGAGACCGAAATAGAGCTTTCGACCGCGATCCAGCTTGATCCGGATTACCTTCCCGCATATTCCGCATATGCGGCGATCTTGGCCGGAAGGAATGAGATCCCGCGCGCGATCGAAGAATACAACAAGGTTCTGACGGCGAGGCCGTCGGCAAGCATCTATACGATGGTCGGAATTCTCGAAGACGCCCGCGGAGATTCCGCCGCTGCCGAAAAGAACTATCGTTCCGCCCTCGAACTTGCGCCGAACTCGCCCGTTGCTGCGAACAACCTTGCCTGGCTTATCGCAGAAGGCCAGGGAAATCTCGACGAAGCACTAAAGCTTGCTTCCTCTGCCGTAAGCGGTGATCAAACCGTCGCCGCATATTACGACACACTTGGCTGGATCTACTTAAAGAAAAATCTATATTCAGCGGCCGAACAGCAGTTTCGCAAGGCTATCGAAACGGATCAGCGAAACGGCAAGGCGCCGAACGCCGCATATCGGGTCCATCTCGGAACTGCCCTTTCGTCGTCCGGCAACACAGAAGCCGCAAAACGCGAAGCCGAAGCTTCATTAAAAGACCGAACGGCGTTGAACGATCAGGAGATCGCAATGGCTAGAAGGATCCTGGAGGCAAGATGATCAACACGATAGGTGCGTTCTTTACGCATATCCCGGAGCCTGTGAGCTTGCTTGCCCTTGGTGCCGTAATGACCGCGGCCGCTGCCGGCTTGAGGAACCTGCTCAAGCACAGTCGAGAGGTCGAGATGGAAGATCACGGAGAGAACATCCGTGAAGAGCATAGAACGGAAGGCTAGTTATGAGTGAATTTAGACAAAGGTCGATGGGCGAATGGGCTGCGATCCTGAAGCGGCGAAAGTGGATGATCATTTTGCCGATGATCACGCTCACTTCAGCGGTCGGATACGTGGTTTACAACCTGCCAAGCATTTACGAATCAACGTCATTGCTAACGGTAAAACCGCCGACCATCTCATCGAATCTGGTTCAGCCGCTAACGAACGAGGACTTTTCGCAGCGTCTCCAAACGATCAATCAGGAGGTCCTGAGTCGCTCTTCGCTCGAACCGATGGTGCTCAAGTACGACCTTTATCGTACAGAACGAAACGCCGGCATGCCGATGGAACTCGTCATCGCGAAGATGTACAAGAACATCAAGGTCGATCTTGAAGAGACGGGCGATCAGAAGGTTGCGGCGTTCCGGATCAAGTACCGCGACAGCGATCCGCAGGCGACCCGCAACGTAACTGCCGAGCTTGCCAGCAAGTATGTCAACGCTCAGGTTCAAAACACCACCGAGATCGCACAGTCCACAAAGGAACTTTTTGAACGGCAGCTCGACGAGAAGAAAACCGCCCTTGATGACCTCGAAAAACAGAGGCTCGACATAATGACGGCCAATGTCGCCACCTTGCCGGAATCGGAACAGGGCCTCGTCGCACAGCTTCAAGGGCTTCGTTCACGCGAAGACACGATCACAAAGGAAAAGGAATCGCTTTTCAACGAGAAGGGCAGGCTGAACGATTCGATCGCGGCGAATAACCGCCAGATGCGTCTGATCGAGGACTATGGCCAGAAAGAGACGCAAGATACTGCACGGCAAGCGGCAAGCATAGAAGACACGCTTCCTTACGCGGAGTTGATGAAGCGTCGCTCCGAGCTGAATGCCCAACTAGATAATCTCTTGAAGGTCTATCGCGAAAAGCATCCGGCGGTGATAGCAAAGCAGGCGGAGATCGCCCGTGTTAACGAGGAATTCGACAATCTTCGAAAGAGTGCGGATCGGCGTGTTGCCAATGCAACGAAATCGAGCAATATGCGGGCAGATCTGCAGAAGAAGGGCCTCGAACTCGAGAATCAGCGGATCCAATCGCAGATCGGGCAGATCGACAACCAGATCGCTCAAAAGGATGCCGACCGGGCGGCCAACGCTAATGAGATCTCGGCCATCGAGGCGCGTATCAATGCCGTTCCCAATGTGAAGGTCGCGCTCGAGGCGATAAATGCGCGGTATCAGTCGGCAAAACAGTCCTATGACGAAATTCTAAAGAAGAAGAATGACGCCGAGACGCTTGTTGGCGTCGAAACGAACGCCCAGGGAGAAACGATCCGTGTTCAGGACCCGGCAAATGTTCCGCAAAGTCCCGTCGCACCGAAACGTTTCGTTTGGACTTTCTTCGGTGCGGGAATCGGTATGGCATTCGGCCTTTTATTGATCGGGCTTTTCGAGATACCGCGGCTATTCCGCATCCAGAATATCGATGATGCCAAATATTACACAGGCCTGCCGGTGCTTGCATCGGTTCCGCCGCTGCTCTCACTTCCTGAAAAGGTATGGATAAAACGGGCCTCTCGTCTAAAGCTGGCGGCAGCCGTGGTCTTTGCGATAGGCATCATTCCCGTGCTCGTCCTGATACTTCAGGCTACGAGGGTTTTCGAGATCATTACTTCATAGCAGAAAAAATGATCGGCAAGAGGTGATTATGTACAACGAATTTTTCGGTTTAACAGACAGTCCATTCACGCTAACGCCCGACCCGCGTTACATCGTGTTCACGCCGAGCTATAACGAAGTGCTCGCCAGGCTCTATTACGGCCTTGAAGAGGCAAAAGGCCTGATAGTGCTTACAGGCGAGGTAGGAACCGGCAAGACGACGGCTTTGCGCTGGATACTGCGTCGTCTGGATTCGAGCGTTCTCGCGGCGTACGTTTTCAACCCGCGGCTGTCGATCGACGAGTTCTATCACCACGTCACGCAGATGCTGGGCATAAAGGATTGGACCAATAAGGCCGAACTCCTGAATGTGATGGGTAACGTCCTGGCCGAACGGCATCGCCGCGGCCTTCGCACCGTGATCATAATCGACGAGGCGCATGAGCTTTCGGATTACGTTCTCGAAGAGATACGGCTTTTGATGAACTTCGAATCTGATAACGCGAAGCATCTGCAGATCGTCCTAACCGGCCAACCGGAACTCCGTGATCGGCTGAATCAGCCGAACCTGCGACAGCTGAAGCAGCGTGTCGCTCTCCGATGCAACATGCACGCTTTTCCGACGATCGAAGAGGTCGAACGATATATCACCGAGCGTCTGATCATTGCAGGAGCAGAAGACCCGCAGATCTTCTCACCTGAAGCGATCGATATGATCTTCCGCTGCTCAGAAGGGATCCCGAGGCAGATCAACAACCTTTGCGACAACGCAATGGTCGCGTCGTACGGCGCCGGTGAACGTGTCGTCTCGAGGAATTCTGTGATCGAGGTCGCGAAGAATCTCGATATGCTGCCGGATGAACGCGTGGCCGGGCCTTCACACGGTGTGAGCACTGTTCTGCGGCCCGAAGCCCACGACGAGCTCTGGAACTCCGCCGCGACGAATGGAAGCGTGTCGTTCAGTCCGGCCTACATATCGGCGAACGGCAATGGCCATGCCTCGACAAATGGGGCGAACTCCAAGCCGACAGGTATCCGCTTTGAAGATCTTGATGATGAGATCCATCTCGAACTCGGCGACCTGGAAAGGTACGACTAAGCAGGAGAAATTGAAAAATGAGTGTCCTTCAAGCTCTGCAGCGAAAAAATTTAGATAGCCCGACGGCTTCTGAGCCAAGAGTGGTAGCGTTCGACGCTGCCGGAAAGCGGAATCTTCCGCCGGATCTGCTTGGTTCAGGGATCAAGATCGGGTCACCAAGATCGGCGTTCGATGGGCAGCCGAATTCTTCGATCGGGACGGCACTCCCTGACGTTGAAACGGGCCTAACTGTCGGGGCAAAACCGAATGCCGATACCTTAACACGTTCGGCTCGACGGCCGCTGCCAGATTGTGTCAGCTGGACCGTCGATGCCGAGCGCGTTGAGCCTCGCCTTGTTGCGATAACGAGCCCCAATTCAGGCTACTGCGAGGAGTACCGCAGTTTACGAACAAATGTCCTGCATAAGAGCCAGCGACAGAATCTGCAGGCGATAGTTGTTGCGAGCGCGAACCCTGGCGAGGGTAAGAGTGTCACGGCGGTAAATCTTGCGTGGATGCTTGCTCAGACGGACGGTGTTCGTGCCCTTATTATAGACAGCGACCTTCGTATGCCCAGCCTGGCGGACTATTTAGGGATCGAGACCGAGAAAGGCCTTTCGGATATCCTTACAGGCGATGCAAAACTGACGGACACGATCGTCAAGATCGAGCCTTCCGGATTGTATCTTCTTGCCGGTGGGACTGCGCGGCCTGATGTCGCCGAACTTATCTCGGGGCCGAAGTTTGCCGAGATCTTAGCAGAAGCACGAGAGATGTTCGATTACATCATCATCGATGCTCCGCCGCTCGCCATCTTTACCGACGCAACGGTGCTGATCAATAAGGCGGATGCGGCGCTGCTTGTCGTTCGTGCGAACAAGACAAAGTACTCGGTTCTGGATCGCATTCTCGAACCCTTGCCAAAGGATCGAATGCTTGGGGTCATCTTGAACCAGTCAGAGGATGTTCTCGACGAATCCCAATACAACTACGGTTATTACAACTATCGCCGCGTGGCGGAAGACGCAGCATTGTGAACGATAAATGTCAGCAAGCGGGTCCCAACTTAGAAAGCTATGGTTAGTCATCGCCGATACCGTGATCGTTTATGCGAGTATCATTCTGGCGATGCATATACGCCTGGGCTTTGCCGGATCTGAGAATGAGCTTTCAAATCGCGACGGCTGGATCAAGATCGGTTTTGCGACCGCCATCTGCATCTTAAATCTCTACTTCTATGACCTATACGATTATGTCGTGATGACGAACCGCCGTGAGCTTCTGTTGCGGCTTGTACAGGCTCTCGGCATCGCGTGGGTGCTGCTTGCGATCGTCTTTTATTTCGCTCCGCCGGTGATGATCGGCCGCGGTGTGTCGGTGATATCCGTACCGCTGGTATTAGTGCTTCTTCTGCTGTGGCGCAACTGCATACATATCCTTACGGGTCACCCCGATATCGGTGAGAAAATTCTCGTTGTAGGCACCGGCCCGACCGCGCTTGATACGGCCGAAGCAGTTTGGCAGCGGCGAGACGCGGGCTATCGGATCGTCGGTTTCGTTTCGGAAAACGGTGCGAAACCGCGGGAAAAGATCGGGCGGTCCGAGGTTCTCGGCAAGGCATGGCAGCTCGAAGAGGTCATAAAGAACGAGCGGGTGGACCGGGTCGTGATTGCCGTTCGAGAACGTCGCGGCGCGTTTCCGACCGAGGCTCTTCTAAAGATGAGCCTCGCGGGCGACATCTCGATCGAAGAGTGCACATCGTTCTTCGAGCGGATAACAGGGAAAGTTCACGTCGATATGCTGCGGCCCTCGTGGCTCATTTTCGCCGGACGAAATCGGGAATCGCGCATAAAAGGCCTTTTTCGCGAGCTTATCTATCGTATCTTGGCTCTGGTCGGCCTGGTCATCTCTGCTCCTGTCTCGATCGTAACGGCGATCCTGATCAAGCTCGAATCACGCGGCCCTGTGTTCTACCGCCAAGAGCGTGTCGGCAAGAACGGACGTATCTTCAAGGTCATAAAATTTCGCTCGATGCGAGAAGACGCCGAGGCCGACGGCAATCCGGTTTGGGCGGCCGACAACGATGACAGAACTACGATCGTTGGACGCTTCATTCGCAAGGTTCGTATTGACGAGATACCGCAATTCTGGAATATCTTGAAGGGCGAGATGAATTTCGTCGGACCGCGTCCCGAACGCCCGCATTTCGTGAAGCAGCTCGCACGCGAGATCTCTTATTATGAACATCGGCATTTGGTCGCACCCGGCCTGACCGGTTGGGCGCAGATCAAATACCCGTATGGAGCCTCTGTAGATGATGCGCGCCAGAAACTTCAATACGACCTGTATTACATCAAGAATCAAAGCCTGACCCTCGATCTCGTAATTATCTTTGAGACGGTAAAAACGGTACTTTTCGGCCGCGGGGGCAGGTAAAAAATTGGATTCCGGAAGCTAATCGGTGTTTTAACGAACCGTAGTTGTTACAAAAGAGTGATCGTTATGAAAGCAGTAAAATATGCACTGATCTCGGTATTTCTCGTCGGAATGTGTTCTTCAGCGACGGTGTTCGCACAGGAAGCGGGCGCGTCAACGGAAAAGCAAACTGACAGCGCCGCAACAACGCCGACTCCTGAGACCACAAGCGCGACCGCCGACGATGACGTGATCCTTCCGTATTACGACAATTACCTTAAGGAATATCGGCTCGGGCCTTCGGACGTTATAACGGTCGAGGTGTTCGGCCAGTGTCCGGACTACTGCAAATCCGGCATCACGGTCCCGCCAAATGCAAGGATCTCGTATCCGCTTGTTCCGGGCGGTGTCTTGGTTGCAGGCAAGACGGTCGAACAGGTGGCCGCGGAGATCACAAAGAAGCTTAACGAGTACATTATCGACCCGAAGGTTACCGTAACGCTCGATAAGGCCGTTTCGACCCGTTACAGCGTGATGGGCAAAGTTACCACGCCCGGCGTTCGTGTGATGGATCGTAAGGTCAGCGTTTATGAGGCGATACTCGATGCCGGCGGTGTCGCAAAAGGCGGCGACAAAAAGCGGGCCTTCATTGTCAGCTATGCAGCGGACGGCCATCTTAAAAAACGTGAAGTTTCGATCGCCGACATGGAGAGCGGAAAGACCGCGATGGTCTATTTGAGCCCCGGAGATCAGGTCTTCGTACCCAGCAAAGGCTTTGGCATCGATAGCATCTTCGACATTCTCGGAAAGGCCAGCGTAGTTAGGTTTCTATTCGGCAGCCCATTCTAAATGAAGTTCAAGGTAGCGGCATTCTCGATCTTTCTTTTCGGCGCGTGTGTCTGCGTAAATGCCGAGTGGATCAAGCTGCCGACACGAAGCTTCGCGAACCTTAAGGATATCTTCTTTCAAAATTCTGAGACCGGATGGATAACGGGAACCGACGGGACGCTTCTTCGAACGGACGATGGCGGCAAAACATGGCTGCCGGTGCAGAAGTTTACGACCGACTCGATCCTTCAGATCAATTTCACCGACGCCTCGACCGGCTGGATGCTTTGCGAACGAAGCATTTACAGCCGAGGCAAGAACCCAACCTCATATCTTCGCAAGACGACTGACGGCGGTGTTCATTGGGACAAGGTCGAGTTTGAAGATGCCGATCGGGAACGTGTTACACGGATCCTCTTTGATCGGAACGGGCTTGGTTTGGCATTTGGCGAGGGCGGGGTCTTCTATCGACTTCAGGCGGACGGTACGACGTGGAAAAAGTCGCGGGCCGCGATACATTTCTTACTGCTTGACGGAGCCTACGGTGCGGGCGCGAACGGTGCGATCGTGGGAGCGGGCGGCACGATCGTTTTTACGCAGGACGGCGGCCTTACTTGGGAAGAGGCGACGATCCTGCACGAAACGAACTCGCGCATCAACTCGGTCGTATTCACGAGCGCGAAGCAAGGCTGGGCGGTCGGTACTGACGGGGCGATCTTTACAGCCACAGGCGGCGGCCGGCTCTGGCGGCTCGTCCCGCAGAGCGAAACAACCGCAGCACTCAACAGCGTCTATTTCTCTGACGCCCGCAATGGCTATGCTGCCGGAAACGATGGCACGATCCTGCACACGCCGGACGCTGGCAATCATTGGTATCTGGAACAGACGCGTGTCACCCACAATCTCAACAAGATCGTCTTTAACGGCGCGAATGGTTTTGCCATCGGATTCGGCGGTACTATCCTGGCAAAAGGTCCCGAATTCAAGACCCCGAAACGTGATGAACCCACAATTTCGCCAAAGATCGAGCATTGAGCCGTCTCAATACTTGACTAAGAATTGCGATTTTCGTAAGGTTAACGTTCGCCCTTTTTAGGGTCGGGTTTGATCTTTTCAGCAGATTTATGGGGCAAGAAGAAGCCTCAAAGGTATCTCGGGCATGTACGTCAATTGGTAGACAGCCTCCCTTACAAGGAGGAAGTTAGGGGTTCGAGTCCCTTCGTGCCCACCATTTCAATCTACTTTGCGGGGTCGTAGTTCAGTTTGGTTAGAACGCCAGCCTGTCACGTTGGAGGTCGCGGGTTCGAGCCCCGTCGGCCCCGCCACTTTCACCTCTTTCGAGTAAATCGTCCTTCTTTCCATTCCAGGTCATAAAGCTTTTTGCCCTTAGGTGAATCAGCAGTGTTCGAATCGACCGGAAGTTTTTCAAAGACCTCAACTGTCGTGCCCACACGCGGAAAGACGTAATAGAGATCACTGCTGAACCCGTCAACGATCGAGCGGCCGACGTCCGTCCATTTTCCATTGTCATGATCGACAAAATAGCTATCGCTTCCCATTTCGAAATCGGCGCGAACGCCGACGAGATAGTCGCCGCCAGGTTTCTTGAAGATCGCCATTTCAAGGCAGCTTTGGGCACCGTCGCAGCCCGCCCGCAAATATCCGTTCGCGGTGTCTTCAACCTCGACAAAGTCCTTTAAATAATCGGCCTTTGCACGCTGACAGCCCTTATCCTTGGCGGCGTCGCAAGATTCCAGCGGGAAATACTTGACCGGCAGCAGCATAAAAAAGTCCCGTACGGTCTTCGGCCTTACCATTAGATCGCCGGCCGTTTGGGATTCTGCGCCATTTGCGGCTGTCGCTTTTGCGTCTGTAGTCTGAGCGTTGGTTGAAGTTGCCTGTTCCTGAAGCCGCGAATCACCACTCGGCTTCGGTGGAACGCTTCCTGCCGAGCAGCCTGAGACACCTGTCAAAAGCATAAGAGATAAAATGATGTGCCGTGATCGCATAGCTTTCCTCAACCTGGTGGTTCGTTTCGGTGGTTTATTGTCCCAATTGTTCCGCTAAGGTCTGTTCAAGCGATTCGTGGAACTTTTCCTCGCTTATAGCCGGATAGCGATAGAGCTCCGGCTTGATCTCGTCAAAAAGGGAACGCAATCTCTCCGGCTCGATCAACCCATGACCGATCATCGACCGAACATCAGATCTATCCTGAGCATGGCCGCGCTCAATCTTTGCCAAAGCTTGGCTGTAAAGATCAAAGTGATAGAAATCCAACTTTCCTTCTCGGCAAATGAATTCTGATCGGTCTTCCCAGCCTGGAACCGCTGGAATAAAGTCCGGAGGTGATGCGATCTCGATATTTGCCTGAAGTTCTTCTTTAAGGTCAGCCAATGCTCGATAAAGCTCATCCGTATCCGGAACAAAGCGAACATCAATATCGACCGTCGAATCGCGCCAACCGTGAAGAACGGCCGTAGAACCGCCTGTAAAGTACACGCGGCCGGCCTGGCGCACTCTACGAGCAAGCTTCTGCATAAACTTCTCGATCTTTTCCTGATTCGTTAAAGTCCGCATTCTGCCGCTCGTTCAAAGCTTACAAGTCTTCGTATCAATGAATTGTATCTGGAGTGTGCCCCGTCACCATCGGCTTTAGCGAGTAACACGTAAAGACGATGTTCGGGCGACTCAAACGTATTTTTCGGCACGTTTATTCCTGCATCTCGGAGTCTCGGGGCACCGATCGAGACCAGCAGCGACTCGATGGTCTCTTCTCCGTTCTCGAGATCGCGAATTCCACGATCGATCATTTCCTGGCCAGGCTTCATCGAGATAAGTATAGCCGAGTTTCACAGACAAAACGAAAAAAGGCCCGACGTTGCCTCGGACCCCTTTGCGAAGATATTTCAAAAGGCTCTTAACCCTTTCTCAACTCGGTCAAGACCTGTTTTGCGACGGCCTTAAGCGTATCGAACACTCCTGTTCCGGTGGTGGCTACGGCTTCGAATACAGGCTCATCCTTACGCAGCAGTTCCTGCGTAAGTTCGTCCATCGGTGTTACGTTCGGCAGGTCGCGTTTATTGAGCTGAAGTACGTAGGGAATCGTCGCGAGATCGTAACCTTGAGACTGCAAGTTCTCTTCCAGGTTATAAAGCGATTCGATGTTCGCATCCATTCGTTCGTCCTGGCTGTCAGCGACGAACACAACACCATCGACGCCTTTTAGGATCAGTTTGCGCGACGCATCGTAATAGACCTGCCCGGGAACCGTGTAGAGATGGAAGCGCGTCTTAAAGCCTCGAACGGTTCCCAGCTCGAGCGGCATAAAGTCGAAGAACAACGTTCGATCGGTTTCGGTGGCAAGGCTGATAAGCTTGCCTTTTGCCTGCGGCGCGGTGGAGTCGTAGATGTATTGCAAATTCGTCGTTTTGCCGCAAAGCCCCGGCCCGTAATAGACGATCTTGCAATTTATCTCGCGCGATGCGTAGTTAATAAAAGTCATAGAAAATAGTGGTCGGTGGTCAGTGCTCGGTGGTCATTAGATGGACAGGCAATCTGTCCACAGGCCACTGGCCACTGTGCACTAGCTGAACAAACTGTCAATGTCCTCGTCAGTGATCTCCGAGAAGAACGTGTTGCTTGCGGCCGCCTGAACGACCGACTCGCGGCTCATTTCGTCGAGTAAGTTCGCCACATCGTGACTTGCCCGCTTAGTTCTTATTTTAACAAGGCCGAGAGTGGAACGCTCGTCGAATACTACCACTAAAAGGCTGCGGCCGATAACGCTGATATAGATGCTCTCGTGTTCACCTTCGTGAACGACCGCCGGAAAGACATCCTCTCCGATCAGTTTTGCCATGCTGCTGGTTGCGGCAACGTTGCCGGCAGCAAGGCTTGCAAAGCTCGTAGTGTCCATATCACCGATATCGCCATGAAAGGCGATCGGCTGTCCATCACGATCCACCAGAAAGACCGCTCGAGCGGCGCATTCGACGCACACTCGCGCAAGTATCCCTTTGATACGTTGAAATTGATGTTCTTGTATTATAAAAGGCGTGTCGGCCATCGGAAGTAGAGGCGATGAAAAGCAGTTTTGTACTAAGTTTAGAGCCGGAAGGGCACGTGCAGCGTGAATAGCCGCATATCAAAATTAACACACGGCAACGGCATCCGACAAGGAAATTTTTACTCGCGTGCCGATTTAGCAGTAAAATGGGGTTATCAAAAGATTTATTGATACCTCCAACCACTGGATGTTATACTTTTTTTGCCGAAAATGGAGTTTTTTGGCCATTCGCGCTTCTTTCTAGACGACGATTTTTTGACCGGCTCGGATACCGTAAGGTTCCTCACCATTCTCACTGCATATTTTTGCATGCAGGATGCGGCACTTTTCTTATGAAACACCACATTTTTGCGGATGCAAGCGAAGGCCTGAACGTCGTCGCGATAGGAGGCGGCAATGGGCTTTCTACGCTTCTGTCGGGCCTAAAGCGCTATGTAGGTGCTAAGAGACATGAGCCGGTATGGATCGAGAGCCTTTCGGCGATCGTTGCCGTAACCGACGACGGAGGAAGTTCCGGACGTTTGCGCGACGAGCTGAATATGCCGCCGCCGGGCGACATCCGAAATTGCATGGTTGCCCTGAGCGAGGATTCGCAGATGCTCTCGCGGCTCTTTCAGCATAGATTTTCGGGAGATGGGGACCTTAGCGGACACAATTTCGGCAATCTCTTTCTGGCGGCACTCTCCGAGATCACCGGCGACTTCGCAGAAGCCGTAAAGCTTTCTTCGGAAGTGCTTGCAAGCAAAGGCCATATTTACCCTGCCACCGCGGCGGATGTTCGTCTTGCGGCCAAGTTGACCAATGGCAAGACGGTACGCGGTGAGACGAAGATCTCGCTTGTCGGGCCTGCAATAGATCGCATCTTTCTTGAGCCGGCGGACTGCAAACCTCTGCCTGAAGCTCTCGAAGCCATAAAGAATGCGGACGTGATCACGATCGGCCCCGGATCGCTCTTTACGAGTTTGATCCCGCCAATTCTCGTTCCCGGCGTCGCAAAGGCAATTGCTGCATCAAACGCAACGAAGATCTTTATCTGCAATTTGATGACACAGCCGGGCGAAACTGATGGGATTTCGGCACGAGGCCATCTTGAGACGTTCCAAAAATATGCACGCGGAATCGAGATGGATTTTGTTGTTGTGAACGATCAGCCGATCTCGCCCGAGCAAGCCGACAAATATGCGAATCTTGGCGCGGAACAGATCGGCGTACATGGTTCCATCTCGCCGGGAGTCATCTCAAATGCCGAGGTCGTTTGTGGTAATCTTCTCGACGAAGGAGATATGGTAAGGCATGATCCTTCGCGGCTTGCGGACGTTGTGCTCCTTTGCGCCGTTCAAACCGCAAACTCTGTTGCTGTAGGCGTCTAGATCAGTGAATTCAGAACTCGATATACTTATTCTCGCGGCCGGCCTTGGAACGCGTATGCGTTCCGGGAAGGCGAAAGTGCTGCACCACCTCGACGGCAGGCCGCTGATCGCCCACGTTTGTGAGACGGCGGCAAAACTCGATCCCGCAAGCATCTTCATCGTGATCGGTCACCAGGCCGAGGAAGTAACCGATGCTGTCAACGCGGAATTCAGCGATCCTCGGATCAAGTTCGTCCGACAGGAAAAGATGCTTGGAACGGGCGACGCGGTCGCTTCTGCTCGTAAAGCGTTGGTCGGGCGAGATTCGCGGCTATTAGTGCTTTCGGGAGATGTGCCGCTGATCGCCGAGAAGACGTTGGAAGGCCTGCTTGAAACGCCCGCAGCAGCTGCGATCCTGACTGTAACTCTTCCTGATCCAACCGGGTACGGCCGTGTTATCCGGTCGCGATCGGGTAGCTTTGAGCGGATCGTAGAGCAAAAAGATGCCTCGCCGGAGGAGCTTGCAGCCAACGAGATCAACTCCGGAATCTACTGTTTCGACACGCGAAAACTCTTTGCGGCCCTTGAAAAGATCGGCAATGATAACGCCCAGGGTGAATATTATCTGACCGACGTTCCCGGCATCCTCAAGCACGAGGGCGAGACGGTCGCACTTTACTTGCATGACGATCCGCTCGAGATCGAAGGCGTCAATGATCGGCGTCAACTCGCCGAAATGGAACGGCGCCTTCGCGAGCGAACCATCGAGCGGCTGATGCTCGATTCGGGCGTAACGTTCATTGATCCTACAAGTGTTTACATCAGTTCGCGGGCAGTGATAGGACGCGACTCAGTTATCTATCAGAATGTTTCGATCGAGGGCCGCACGACGATCGGCGAAAACTCTACCATTCGACCCGGCACGCGCATCGCGGCATCGACGATCGGAAACGGCGTCGAGATACGCGATAATTGCCTGATCGTGGATTCCGTTGTAGGCGACGGCTGCGTTGTCGGGCCGATGGCACACCTTCGGGGGAACGCCGAGATGGGCGAGAACGCTCGGGTCGGGAACTTCGTCGAACTCAAGAAGACTCGCCTCGGGCGCGGCTCCAAAGCGAATCACCTTACGTATCTCGGCGATGCGACCATCGGCGAAAAGACGAATATCGGCGCCGGCACCATCACTTGCAACTACGACGGCAAGAACAAGAATCCGACCACCATCGGCGACAACGTAAAGATCGGCTCCGACACAATGCTCGTCGCTCCCGTAAAGGTCGGCGACGGCGCCGCGACCGGTGCCGGTAGCGTGGTCACAAAAGACATTCCGGCCGGAGAATTGGTGGTCGGTGTCCCTGCGAAGTCGAAGAAAACTGCGCAAGCCTGTGAATGAATATCAAATGAAGGGCCTTTTAGTGATATGTCTCGTTATCCTGACCGCCATTCCGTTGTTGGCTCAGAGACCGGCGTACGGAATTTTAGTGGACAACACGGGGTCGATGCGAACGCAGTTTGACAGGGAACTCGAACTGGCACGCGAGGTTGTGAAGCAACTAAACGAAGGTACGTCGATATCGATCTTCAGGTTTAGGAAAGAAGGCGGACCGTCAAAGAATGCCGTGGTGCAGGCTGCGTTGCATTGCACCACAGACCGGATCTTGCTGAACAAAACAATTGACGAACTTTACCTCCTCGGCGGCCAAACTACGTTGATCGACGCTGTGCAAGGCTCCGCAGACGTGCTCAACACTATCACCGAAAGGTGCGGTGAGTACTCGGAGCGAAACTTGGTGCTTATCACTGACGGCGAAGATCGCACGAGTGTCGAGAAACTGGAAGACCTCGTGACATCCTTGAAATCCACTAAGACGCGCGTGTTCGCGATTGGACTGGTCGGTGAACTCGATCCGGCAGCCACGGCGGTGGCAGAGAGCCCGCAAGATAAAGCTAAGGAGCTGCTCATCAATATCGCGAAGGAAACAGGCGGTGGCGTTGTTTTTCCGACCAAAGATCAGGCTGCTTCCGAGATCGTTAGGTTGATGTTCAACTCCAACCAAAGGGTATTGAAATAACTAATATGTGTGGAATTGTAGGATACGTTGGAAATAAGCAGGTTGTGCCGCTCATCATCGACGGCCTTAGGAAACTCGAATATCGCGGTTACGATTCGGCGGGCATCGCCGTCGTCGATGAGAACTGCAATCTTTCTTTGCGACGTGCCGAAGGCAAACTTCGCAATCTCGAGGAAGCGATCCGTCTCGATCCTCTCGACGGCACTTACGGCATCGGACACACGCGCTGGGCGACGCACGGACGCCCTACGGAAGAGAACGCGCATCCACACCGCGATCAGACCGGCAACGTCGTTGTCGTGCACAACGGCATTATCGAGAATTATCTCCCGCTCAAGGAACGTCTGCAGGCCAAAGGCCATGAATTCCGCACAGAGACGGACACGGAGGTCGTTGCTCATCTGATCGGCCACTATGTCGAGACCGAAGGCCTGAAGCTCGAACTTGCCGTGCGTAAGGCAGTAAAGGAACTCCGCGGCATCTTTGCGCTTTCGATCATTTCGAAGAACGAACCCGACCAGGTCATTGCGGTTCGCGAAGGCCCGCCGGTGGTGATCGGCCTTGGCGATGGGGAATTCTTCGTTGCGAGCGACGTGCCGCCGATCCTTGCGCACACACGCGACGTTTTCTTCCTTGGCGACCGCGAGATCGCGGTTCTTACCAAAGACAGCGTCCGTGTTACCGATTTTGACGGCAATATCGTTGAACCCGAACGTCAACGCATCACTTGGGACCCGATAATGGCCGAAAAGGGCGGTTTCAAGCACTTTATGCTCAAGGAGATCTTCGAGCAGCCGCGTGCCGTACGCGACACCGTCCAGGGCCGCGTTTCGCTCGACACGGGCAAGGTCTATCTCGACGCGATGGAAATTTCCGAAGAGGAATTCCGCACCGTCACGTCGATAAAGATCGCGGCGTGCGGCACGTCGTGGCATGCCGGTTTAGCGGGCAAATATATGCTCGAAAAGCTCGCGCGTGTTCCAGTCGATGTCGATTATGCGTCGGAATTCCGCTATCGCGATCCCGTGCTTTCGCCGAACGACCTGCTGATCGTCATTTCGCAATCCGGCGAGACCGCCGACACCATTGCCGCTATGCGCGAGGCAAAGGCGGCGGGCTGCAAAGTGCTTGCCATCTGCAATGTCGAAGGCTCGATGATCACACGCGAGGCGGACGGAACGATCCTGACGCACGCCGGGCCTGAGATCGGTGTCGCTTCAACAAAGGCTTTCACATCGCAGATGGTCGCGCTATACCTATTCGCCCTTTATCTTGGCGGCATCCGCGGCAAATTGGGCGAAGACGAAGCCAAGAAGCTTGCGCAGGATCTTGCAGAATTGCCCCTAAAGATCGAGCAGATCTTGAACGACGCCGACTCGATCGAGGAGCTTTCAAAAGATTTCTTCCGTGTTCAGGACTTTTTATATCTAGGTCGCGGCATAAACTTTCCCGTTGCCTTAGAAGGCGCTCTGAAACTCAAAGAGATCAGCTACATTCACGCCGAAGGCTATCCTGCAGGCGAGATGAAGCACGGACCGAACGCCTTGATCGACGAGAAGCTTCCGGTCGTCGTAATAAACACCCGCGAAGAAGGTAACGCGGGCAGTGAACTTCGTTACGAAAAGACCCACTCGAACATTGTCGAGGTGAAGGCCCGCGACGGCGTTATCATCTCTGTCCTGACCGAGGGCGACACGATGTCGAGCAAGGTTTCGAGCCACATAATCGAGGTGCCGGCAGCAAGCGACCTGCTCTCGCCGATCATCTCGATCGTGCCGCTGCAGCTGCTCTCGTACCACATCGCCGTTCGCCGCGGCTGCGATGTCGATCAGCCTCGAAACCTGGCGAAATCGGTAACGGTGGAGTGATCGCCGCGAACAGCTTCGCATTCTCGCCGTAATGATCTAAACGCAGAACTCCGTAAGAACGGCCTCTAAAATGGCGTTCCTACGGAGTTTCTTCATTCTGCGTCGGCGTACAGGGCAGTTCAAACCCGCCCGTGTTCTCATTGATCCGCGATGATATTCAGATCATCCACATCCTTGATGGCCGTTAGCGGTTGTGTTGGCGGTGTGAACGTGAACCGCTTTGAGTCCACAGTAACGTTATAGGTCGTCCCTGACTTCAAACCCTGAAAAGTGTCGAAGCGAAAGTAGCCGAATCCGCTTGAAATTGCTCGGACAGGAGCCGCCAGATCGCCGCCCGAGATCGTTACGACCGCGTTGCGAATGCCGGCACCAGAGTTCGTCGTTACCCTTCCGCTGACATTGATCGGCCGCACCGGAACCATTGCATAAGCGTGAACTGCTCCGCTAACGACGCCGGTGCCGACGATCACATTGTCTTCGCTGATGCCCATTGCCGACGACGAAGTATTTGTCGAAAGGTCCCAGCCCGTTCCTGACGGGATCAGGTCCGCAACACGATAAGTTGCCGTCCCGTCGTAAAGGAAGGGAATCGCAAAGGCGGAGGAAGCTGTCCCGACGACCCAGCCCGCAGAATTAACTGCGCGGCCCGAACCTTGTGTTGTACCTGTCGGGAGCGGTACCTCGACCATTCCGCCTGCCTGAGTCCAAATGAACGGCAAGCCGGAGCCCTGATTCATCATACTCGAACCGGTAACGTGCCCCGCGTTGCTGACACCGAAGGCAATCGCTCCGTTCGCATTCGGGAGCGCACCCACCTCCTCTGTGGTCGGGCTGCCGATGGTGTGGATGATACCGACATTGCGAGCCGCATTTGACGGATCGATGCCAAAACCGACGATCAGCGACGAATTGTTGATATCGAACGCCGTGCGGAAGAAACATCCGGTAGAGGTCGTTTGCAAGAGGTATGTGGCCGTGCTGCCGGTGTAAAACACGCCCACTTGTTGAGAACCGCCATCGACCGAGCCCGCAGCGGTCCCGGACGAGTTCACGCCATTTGCGTCTCCAAGCGTCTCGCCCGAAGGCATCGGCAGCTGGGCCGCGACACCGTTCCGCCAAACCACCGGCACTCGCCCCGAACCGAATACCGTAGTCGCACAAACGCCGACAACCGTACCTGTATCGTTCGCGCTGTTGGCAACACAGTATGGGAAGCCCGAAAGATTCGGCAAGCCTGCGATCCCGCCTTTGAGCGTCCAAGTGAAGGCCTGCGAGCCGCCGCTTCGAAGCGAACGCCCAACGCCTACATTGCCGGGCGATATTCGAAATGCCTGTACCGAAGAGTCGCCGGATTGTACGACACCCATGTCGAAGATATTGTATGCCGGCGGCACAGTGGTCGTCTTGGCTTGAGCGATCAGCGAAACGGGGAGAAACAGAGAAACAACGAGGAAGAGAATCGGGCGAATACGCATCTTGAGCCTCCTTTATTGCGAAAACAAGCTAGTTCCAAGAACGGAACATCCGTTCTTGAAGATGGTTAGGAATTTGGTGAACGGCAAGGAGTGTATCACACATCAGCGTTTTGCAGCACCGGAGCTTTGCGTCCGATGTTAGACTAGGCCTATGAAAGCGATCGTTATCCGTGAGTTCGGTTCTCCCGAGGTTTTGAAGGTCGAGGAAGTTGATCTGCCTTCTGCAGGCTCATCACAAGTGCTCGTGAAGGTCGGTGCTGTCGGCGTAAATCCAGTAGACACATATCTTCGATCGGGTGTGTATCCAAAATTGCCGCCGCTGCCATACACGCCGGGCAAGGATTCTGCGGGTGTGGTCGAGGCCATCGGCAACGATGTTCGGGGCTTTAAACCCGGTGACCGTGTCTATACCGCTGGTTCGCTCACAGGAACTTATGCCGAATACACACTTGCTGACGAAAGAGATGTTGCGGCCTTGCCCGATAACGTATCCTTTGAGCAAGGTGCGGGCATATGGACCCCTTATGCGACAGCTTTCCGCGCAATGTTTCAGAAGGCGAGGGCGAAAGCGGGTGAAACCGTCTTGATCCACGGAGCTTCTGGCGGCGTCGGGCTTGCTGCGATTCAATGGGCGAAAGATGCTGGGATAACTGCCATCGGAACTGCAAGTTCGGCAGAAGGGAAGCAGCTTATTCTCGACAACGGTGCAGACGCTGCATTTGATCATTCCGAGGAAGGACATCTCGACGCGATCCTCGAGCACACCGGCGGAAAAGGCGTCGATGCCATCATCGAAATGCTCGCGAACGTCAACCTCGAACGCGATTTCAAGGCTCTCGCGATGTTCGGCCGCATTGTCATCGTCGGAAGCCGCGGAAGCTTGGAATTCTCGCCTCGGCTGACAATGGGGAAGGATGCGAGCATCTTCGGAATGTCGCTTTTTAACTACTCTGAAGCTGACCGCCTAGAGATCCGCGACGCCGTATTCAGGGGCCTTTCGGACGGAGCTCTAAAACCTGTGGTTGCAAGGAGATTCGCTCTTGCAGATGCGGCCGCGGCCCAAGAAGAGATAATGACGTCAAAAGCCGCCGGCAAGATCGTGCTGGTGCCTTAGCTTTCTGAAAGATAGCGCATTCGCGGCTTCCGTCTGCCAGCCTCGGCAGGACCGATCTGTGCATTTTGTGCAAATCGTGCATTTCGTGCAAATCGTGCATTTTGTGCGGTTTGATACATTCTGTGCGGTTTGTGCTTCAAACGGATGCGGTATTTGGCTATGATGACAACACGGTCGAGACGGCCGTTCGTTCATTGACAAGCTAAATTCAGATTTCAGTTTGCAGTGCCAGGTCTCAGGCTTCACGTTTGGGATCCCTATCTCGAATTTCAAATTTCAGATCAATCGGAATGCTTTGCCCCCCGAATTTCGAATTTCAGATCTGAGATTTTAGACAGGCTTCTGATTCGCGACTTCTTGGACCGAT